>Ga0100381_1000060_pt1 | contig 121708 bp, 118 predicted proteins | sample CryGeymeta201505_FD_80416 | JGI IMG/M metagenome (GOLD analysis project Ga0100381, IMG submission 80416) | Groundwater microbial communities from Crystal Geyser aquifers in Utah, USA - Crystal Geyser metaG 2015-05 | ecosystem: Environmental > Aquatic > Deep subsurface > Groundwater | place...
TAATAACAAAAGAAAGCAGTGGACAAGAAATAAAATGACCCCCGTTGAATACAAAGAATATCTTTTAGAAACACAGGGTTAGGGGTTCTAAAAGTGTCCACTAAATGGGGTACACATCACCAATTAATGTCGTGTAAATATTCTATTCATTGAGTTCAGATAAACATAAATTTTAAAAACTTTTTGCACACCTCAAATCCAAAATTCCCTGGTTTTTGCTATAATTAGTTAATGGAAATTTCAATATTTTTAGCAAAAGTTATCGGTATCTATTTAGTAATTGATGGATTATCAGCAATTACTATGCACAAAGAATTAATTCCAGTTGTTGCAGAAATTAAAAATAAAACTTTTTTTGTGGGGTGGGGTGTTTTTGCCACAATAATAGGTCTTTTAATCGTTGTGTCTCATAGTTATTGGGCTACACTTTATCAAACGGGGATATCTTTAATTGGATGGTTCGTCCTCGTAAAAGGTATCTTGATTTTATTTTTACCGGTGAGATTCTTAGAAGAGATAATATTAAAGCTGAATAAGCCTATTTTTTACCAAATAGGAGGCTTATTTTCTATATTAATAGGTCTTTGGTTAACTTATTTCGGATTTGTTGTCTAATTTTTTATTCCTTGTCAGCATTTTTTAATAATGTAGAATTTATCTTACTTATCAATTTTAATTTAAAAAAGATTATATGAATTATAAAAAAGGAAATGTTGCAATCGCTGCGTCTATAGTTGTCGCAGGATTGATCATAGCAGGTGCTGTTATGTTTACTAATAAATCATCGGCTCCAACAACTACAAATCCAACAGGTAGTAATAATGGTCAAACAGATGAAGGTAATGTAGAAAACCTAAATCCTGTTGATGAAAATGATTGGGTTCGCGGTAATCCAGATGCTGAAATTACAATTGTTGAATATTCAGATACTGAATGTCCATATTGTAACGGTGCAGCTCCTAACAATGATGGAATCCATAATACTCTTAAACAAGTGATGGACGAATACGGAGATCAAGTAAATTGGGTTTATAGACATTTTGCAATTAAAGGGCAAAAAGCAACAACCGCTGCTCACTCATTAGAATGTGCTGGTGAAATCGGAGGTAATGATATTTTCTGGGAATACTTAGATAAGGTTTACAAAGACGCAGGAGATAACAATGGAACAGACACAAGTAAATTATCTACATACGCACAAGAAATTGGAATTAATGTTGATGAATTTAATTCTTGTATGGAAGAATCTAGACATATAGATAAAATCCAAGAAGATATAGATAATGCTGTTGCTACTGGTGGTAGAGGAACCCCACATTCTATAATAGTTGCAGGAGATGAAAAAATTGTAATACCTGGAGCACAACCATTCCAACAATGGAAAAGTGTAATTGATTCTCTTTTAGAATAGTTTATTCATAATTGAATATTGATTCTATTAATCATTGAGTATACTATTAAATATATGATACTCGATGGTAATAAAATAAAAAAAGAAATAGCTTCCGAATTAGAGGAGGCTATTTCTGTTTTAGGGGAAAGTCCACACTTGGTCATTATTCAGATTGGTGAAAATAATGCTTCTGATATTTATATCCAGAAGAAAGTTGAATTTGGTCAAAAAATTGGTGCAAAGATAACAGTTAAGTATTTCTCTGGAGAAGAGTCGGAAGGAGAAATATTAGAATACATTAATCAGATAAACCACGATAATGGAATTCACGGAATTATAGTTCAGCTACCTTTACCTGATAAGTTTGATCGGCAGAGAATTATAGAGGCTGTTTCCAAAGAGAAAGATGTTGATGGTTTAAATAATTCTGATTTTATTCCAGCAACTACCAAGGGAATTGTGACTTTACTTCAAAAAAACAATATTGAAATTAATAATAAAAAAGTCATTATAATCAATGATTCAGATTTAGTGGGTAAACCAACCGCTAAAGAATTCAAGAGAATTGGTGCCGAGGTGGTGATTTGTAATGATGAAACTGAAAATCTACAAGAAAAAACTAGAGACGCAGATATTTTGATTACTGCAATTGGCCAACCAGAAATAATTGATGAAAAATATCTAAGAAAAGGTCAAATTGTTGTCGATGTAGGAATTTCAAAAACACCAAAAGGTGTGGTAGGTGATGTTAAAAAAGAATTGATTGACGAAGATGGTCACCAGTTAGAATTAGCCGCTAGGACTCCTGTTCCTGGCGGGGTCGGTCCGATGACAGTTGCTTCACTTTTCCAAAACTTACTGCAAGCTTATGAAATTCAAAAACAAGAAGCCCAAGAACAAATGCAAGAAGAATAATTTCGTTGTATAATAACCAAACTGATAGATCTAGTTATCAGAAATTTAATAGTTTAATTTTATTTTTATGAGTAAATTTTTTAATGATACAAAATATGCTATTTCATGGGGAATCTTAGGAATAGTTATTCTCTCAGTTTTAGGATCAGTTTTTCTTTTGACAAAAACTTTTTCAGAACTAGAAAAAATTGATAATCCGCAAGGTTATCCAAACACAATTTCTGTTACAGGGTTAGGAGAAATTGTAACAATTCCAGATATTGCAACTTTTAATTTCTCAGTTGTAGAAACATCAGAAGATGTCTCATCAGCACAATCTTTGGCAACAGAAAAAACTAATAAAGTTTTAGATTTTCTAACTGAATCAGGAATAGAAGAGAATGATATCAAAACTACTAGTTATAATGTTTATCCAAAATATGAATGGATTCAGCCAGTTTGTATTTCAGAAATAAATTGTCCTCGTGGCGAGAATAAACTTGTCGGATACGAAGTAAATCAGACAATTCGCGTAAAAGTCAGAGAAACTGAAAATGCTGGGGGTATTCTTTCTGGAATTGGAAATCTAGAAGTTTCAAATGTCAGTGGTCTAAACTTTGAAGTAGATGACGAAGAAACATTAAAAGCAGAAGCTAGATCAATGGCGATTGATGATGCTCAAGAAAAAGCTCAAAAATTAGCCGACGACCTTGGTGTAAAGTTAGGGGATGTTATGAATTTTAATGAAGATATGGGTTACGATATGCCATACCGTTCATTCGATGAATCATCAGCTTATGGAATGGGTGGGGATTCTTTCAAAGCTTCTCCAAGAATTCCATCAGGAGAAAACACAATTACGAGAACAGTCTACATCACTTACGAAATAAAATAAACAGAAAATAGAACTCTAAATTCTGCACTTATCCACAAAAACCTCTTGCGCCCCCCCCCGTATTGCTATAAAATACAAGTAAATGAAAAAGACCGACGCAAATAAAGCCTTCACCCTAATAGAGCTACTAGTAGTAATAGCAATTATCGGACTGTTATCATCTATAGTATTAGCATCACTAAACTCTGCAAGAGACAAAGCAAAAGAAGCAAAGATACTATCTTCTCTGAAGAGTATAAACAACCAAGCAGAAATATACAGAACTGCTAATGGTACTTATGAAGGGTTATGTGATGATCCTAAGATAGAAGAAATGGTTAATGCTCTTGATAACTCAAGTGAAGGTACTGCTTGTTGGGTACCTACCTTTACAGATTATAGAACAGAACTGGTACCTATAGACTACGGAGTTGGAGTTACGGCTAATGAAATATACTACGGTGCTGACCCTGCTGGTACCTTTACTTTTGATACTGTTAATACTGGGGTCACAGCAACCTGGGCAAAAGCAGTAGCTGATTGTACTGATGGTAAACGCCTACCAGGTCCATCAGTACTGCGCGCGATATATGATATCGGTGGCACTACACCTACAGGCTTCACCGTGAACCTTTACTGGTCGTACTTAGAGTCTCCGTCTGATTCTTCTCACGCTTACAATACGAACCTCTATAACGGTAACGTCTTTAGGTACGTTAAGGGCGATAGTAGATATGTTCGCTGTGTCCACTAGTATTCGCTTAGGGACTAGATTTCGTAGAAATCTACTGTCCCGCCATTCCACATCCTACATACTCTCGTACATAATTTGGCGATAGCCAAATTATGTACGAGAGTTGTGGCGGATAAAAACAGTAATTTATGACTTTACATTCAGAACTTCCAATTTATAACGATATAATGTTTATTCTCAAAGATTTATACCGTAGGGTTCCTAAATTTTCTAAACAATATAAATATATTCTAGGTGAAAGAATGCTTGAATGTCCAATAAATTCTTTGGTTTGGGTGCAAAAGATTAGTGACTGTAGAGATAAAAATGAACGAATTGAATGTGTTGTTTCTATTCAGAAAGAAATGAATAGATTATTAGTCTATGTTCGTCTAGCAAATGAACTAGAACAGTTCAGCAACAAAAAAAGTTATCTTTTTGTTGCTGAGAATGTGGTTAATGTTTTAAACCAAGCAAGGAATTGGAAAAAATTTCTACAGAAAAAGTAGTGTTCCCAGAATTATCTATCTGCAGGATGGGTGAGTGTGGAATAAAGAATACCACCTTTCGCTCCTAGTGGTTTTTAAAAACACTAGGGATAATTTGTTATCACGATTGAGTCGAAAGGAAAAAATACAGGCTTCACCGCGAACAATTACTGGTCGTACTTAGAGTCTCCGTCTGATTCTTCAAACGCTTACAAAACGAACCTCAATAACGGTAACGTCAATAGGAACAATAAGGGCGATAGTATATATGTTCGCTGTGTCCACTAGTACTCTTTGTTTATTAATTCTTTGCTTGATTTAGAATATTATTTTGACAATATTTAATTTTGAAAATATATATAAGGCATACCAAGATTGTCTTAAGAATAAAAAGAACACTGTAAATGCTTTAAAATTCGAGATGAAAAGAGAAGAAAATCTTTTTTCATTATTGGATGATTTAAAAAAACGTAAATATAAAATATCACGTCATATTTGTTTTATTGTTGTTGAACCATCACCTAGAGAGGTTTTTGCAGCGCATTTTAGAGATAGGGTTGTTCATCATCTTTTGTGTAATGAAATAGAAAAACTTTTTGAGCAAATTTTTCTCGAAAACTCATATGCAAATCGTAAAAGAAAAGGGACACATAAAGCAGTTAAAAAACTTCAGTGGTATGTGCGACGTGGTGGAATTGATGGTAAGAGACTTTATTTTTTGAAGTTAGATATTAAAAGTTTTTTTCGAAGTATTAATAAAGAAATTTTGTGGCAATTAATAAAAAAACATATTCATAATAGTCCAACTAATACTGAGTGGAAAGAGGAAATTTTATGGCTTACAAAAAAGATTATATTTCATAATCCGACTAATGATTTTGTTTCTAAGGTTGATAAAAATATAAAAGGTTTATTACCCAAGGAAAAATCGCTTTTATGGGGAGACCAAAACACAGGGCTACCAATCGGAAATCTTACTAGTCAGTTTTTTGCTAATGTTTATTTAAATGAATTGGACCATTTTGCTAGGGAACAACTTGGTTTTGATCGTTATCTGCGATATGTAGATGATTTTGTTATTTTGGATGAGAATTACGATAATCTTTTTGATTCGATTACTAAAATTAATAATTTTTTAGATAATAATCTCAATCTAAAGTTGTGTTCAGATAAAACCAAGATGGGTGATACAAAAAACGGCGTTGATTTTTTGGGTTATTTTATTAAACCAACTCATACATTAGTTAGAAAAAAGGTTGTAAAAAGGTTCAAGATGAAATTATATTGCTATCAAGATAGTTTTGAGGATTTAAATATATGTATTAAAAATATGAAATATGATCCGATTATTCAGTCATATTTAGGGCATTTTAGTCACGCTAACAGTTTTAATCTTGTGAATAAGCTGTTTAATAATTCAAGAAAATAGGTTGACACCTCACTATATAGTGATATTATAGACGATAAGAAGGCCCGAAAGGGCTTTTTTATTAACCACAAGAAATATGAATATATTTGATTATATAAAAGATACAAAAGGGGAAATGAAACATGTTAGTTGGCCTACAAAAAAGCAAACTATGACTTATACTATTTTAATAATTGTCGTCTCAATTGCTGTGGCTGCTTATTTAGGTTTATTTGATGAAATATTCTCAAACATCATTAATAGACTTTTATAATATTTATAAAATAACTTTTCAAAAATATGGAAAATCAACAAATTGGAACAAAGCAACAAGGGAGTAAAGATCGTAATTGGTATGCAATTCACACTTATGCTGGGTATGAAAATGCTGTTGCTAAAAACCTACAACAAAGAATTGATTCACTGGGGATGGAAAACAAAATTTTTAATGTTTTGGTTCCAACAGAAAAAAAGATCAAAATTAAAGGGAATAAAAGGGTAGAAGTGGAAGAAAAAATTTATCCAGGTTATGTAATGGTTGATATGATTGTTACTGATGATTCTTGGTATGTGGTTAGAAATACTCCTCGTGTTACAGGTTTTGTTGGTTCAGGAGTTTATCCAGTTCCTCTTTCAAAAAAAGAAGTAGACGATTTGTTCTCAAGAATGAAAACAGATACAGCAAAACACAACATCGATTTGGTTGACGGCGAAGTTGTTTTGGTTGTCGATGGTCCTTTCAAAGATTTAGAAGGTCGTGTTGAAGAGGTTGATGAAGATAATGGTAAAATCAAGGTTAATGTTTCAATGTTTGGTCGAGAAACTCCAGTCGAGCTTGATTTCTTGCAAGTTAAGAAAATATAAGGTAATCTAACCATCACATATAAAATATAAATTATGGCAAAGAAAATATTAAAACAAATAAAAATTCAAGCTCCAGCAGGTAAGGCAACTCCTGCTCCACCTCTTGGTCCAGTTTTAGGACAAGCAGGTATTAATATTGGTGAATTCGTAAATGAATTTAATGGTGCTACACAAGATAGAATGGGAGAAATCGTCCCTACAATCATTACAGTTTATGATGACAGAAGTTTCGATTTAACATATAAAACTGCTCCTGCTTCAGGAATGATTTTGAAAGCAATCGGTCAAAAGAGTGGTTCAGGTTCAAATCTTACCAAGAAAGTTGATTCAATTTCTCGCGCTCAATTAGAGGAAATTGCTAATAAGAAAATGGTTGATCTAAATGCAAATGATTTAGATGCAGCTGTTAAAATAATCGAAGGAACATGTCGTTCAATGGGTGTTGAAGTTAAATAATATTTGGTGCGTTCTGCATTGAAAATTTTGAAAAGCCGACCTGTTGGTCGGTTTTTTGTTTGGTCTGAAAAAGAAAAAGCCCGCTTATTTATGAGCGGGCTGTGTTTTTTGATAGAAACGATTTTACCGAGGTTCGATCACTTCTACTTTACAGTAGTAGTTAGGATCTTCGAGCCCGAACTTGTCGCGCACTTTGGTAAAACCACAATCTATGTAGGTCGGGAATTTGACCGGCGCATCGATATCTTCGTGTCGGTCTTTTGGTGTAATCTTGGTGATTATTAGTTTGTTAATGTAACCCATGAATAACCTGAAGATTGCACCACCACCGATGACGAAAACTTTCGGCTCTCGATCGGCATAACTTTCGTATCGCCGAGCCTGTTCCAGTGCTTCTTCTACGGAATTGACAACGACTACCATTGGTCCATGGTCACCGTCTTGTGTTTCCAAACCTTCGATTTTGTAGTTTGGATTACGACTCAAAACAATGTGGGGACGTCCAGGAAGAGGTTTTGGAAAAGTTTCAAAAGTTTTTCGCCCCATAATCAATGGGTGACCAGGTTGACCTTTCGGACCCTCGGTCGTTCTTTTGAAATGCTTGAAATCTTCCGGTATTCTTTTCCATGGTAGGCGTCCATCGTGATGACCAATAGATCTGGTCCAAGCGCACATTGCGGCAATTGCTAATATTTCGATTCCTTCTGTGTTCATTTGTTCTTTCTGTTTGGGTTTATATTTCTGTGATTCCTTTTCAAATACTACTTATTAAATGCTTTTTGTAAAGTTGCTTTTTTATAAGCTGGTGGTAATGTTGAAAATGGAAACAAAAACTTTAACCAAAATATAGAAAGTGAGATAGTTATGAAAGTATTAAGTTTTGTAGATCCTTACAAAGCAAATCTGGAGCAAAGAATTGTTCCAGATATCGAAGAATTAAAAAAGAGAGTCGAAGCCATCCGCATCGCCTCTAGTGGTAATTGCACCATCGTTCTAACACAAGGAACTTTTGACATTAAACATGTTGGGCATGATCGTTATTTAGAAAATGCCCGTTCCCAAGGTGACTTTTTGGTTGTAGGGATCGATAGTGATTCTAAGGTGCGAAAGCGCAAAGGAAAACATCGGCCCGTAGTCAATCAAGATGAGCGAATGGAATCAGTTTGTCACACTCGATATGCTGATCTTGTTATTCTCAAGGATGAATCCTGGGAAAAATGGGGGCTTACAAAGTCAATCCAGCCCGATGTCTTGATTGCAACTCAAGAGACTTATTCTGAAGAAGAAATTAAGGAGCTTGAAAATGGCTATTGTAAAAAAGTAGTCGTTCTTCCTCCTCAAGCTGAAACCACGACTTCTGCAAAAGTTAGGAAATTGCTTATTGATGGATTAGATAACCTGTCTAATTTAATGTCAAAAAAGTTTCCTGATTTGTTGAAAGAATGCGTAGAAGAAGTGCTCAGTAGTCACAAGAAACCTGAAAAGGAGGACAAAAAATGAAAACGGTAATAGTCGCATACATTCCAGTTCTTCATCAGGGTTACTTGAATTTCTTCAATGAATTTCCATACAGAGATATTTTTGTTATGGGGAGGTCTCTGACGCATCATCATCGCTCTTTTCAGAAAGATATAAGGGCGTTGATGCCGTGTATTTCGAGAAAAACGATTGAATCACTTGGTCTTTTTGATTCTGTCAAAATTATCGATCAAGAGACAATCTCGTTACTTGATAAATACGAGGAAATTGTTCTTCCGGATGAAGACATCTCTCATGAATTTGCAGAGAAATACTGCACTGACAAGGGGGTTATTTTCGGAAAAACTTTTCTGCGTTGGGACAGTGATAATTCTAAAGCGCATCAAGAAATTGATGGCGTCACGGAAATTGAACTTGGTCCAAAAGGTTCAAAAATCTTGGATCAAATTCTAATCGAGTCTCAAAAAAGCGCCGATCAGTATCGCCAAGTTGCATCGGCAGTCTTTAAGAGGGGAGAGTTTTGTTTTACGACTCATAACAAAATTGTTCCTCTGATTTACACTTATTTTTATGAAGGTGACCCTCGTAGTCAATTCAAAAAAGGTGTAAATATCGATTTGTCGTTAGCTCTTCATGCTGAACAAGGTTTAATCGCCAACGCCGCCAAAGAGGGGGTTTCTCTCGATGGAGCAGAGATAATGGTTACGGATTTTCCGTGTCCTACTTGTTCAAAACTTATTGCTTACTCTGGTATTAAAAGAGTTTACTACCTCAAGGGGTATGCGATGGTTGATGGAGAGAGGATTCTTCACGACAAAGATGTCGAGATTTGCAAAATCAAAACCACCTAGGAAACTAGGTGGTTTTTTCTTTGGTTTATTTGGTTTATTTTTGGTAGCCAACCTTCACTTTTATTGGTTCAGGATTTTTTAGCTTGTCATTTTGTCCGACAACAATATGGGCATGGAGATGGCGAACGCTAGATCCGTTTCCAGATTCGCCGTATCTCATAACAAAAGCTCCTGATTTTATTTTATAAGTTTGGTTGATCCAATCATAAAGTTCGAAAAGATCTAAACGATCCTCGTTTGGCAAATCAGAAAAATTACTAGTATGTTTTCCTTTGTAAACAAATAGGAAATGATAAATGGTTCCTTTGTATGGGGTGTCATTTTTTGTGACTAACCAACTGTTGTTTTCTCTAAGTATTTCTGATTTATGAATTTTTGAAAATTGCTCGAGACAAAAAGGGCATTTACCGCTACGATTAATTTCTTCGTATTGCGCTTTTTGTTCTGGGGTTCTAGTTTCAATAGGGTCTACATATTGTTCTTTCATATTTATGATAAGAGTATAAAAAATACCCACATAGTGCAACTATGTGGGTATGATGTCTAAACAAACAGATTTTCCAGTCGTTAAACTGTCGCCGGAAAATTAATCGGCGGATGCGGATGGTAATCTTCTAATTCGAAGTCTTCCTGACGAAAAGCAAAAAGATCTTTTTTATCAGAATTAAGTTTAAGAGTTGGAAATGCCCGAGGGGTTCTTGAAATTAATTCATTGATATTGTCCATTTGATTTTCGTAGACATGAGCGTCGACGACATAGTGAACATATTCCATTGGTTCTAGATCCAAAACTTTTGCAACCATCAAAAGAAGGGCAAAATATTGAATCATGTTGTTTGGGACTCCGATTGGGAAATCACCACTGCGCTGTTTCATGTGTAGAACCAATTTTCCATCAAAGATAAAAAATTGGCACCATCCATGGCAAGGGCAGATAACAACTTTTTGATCAAACTTTTCACCTCGAAAGGTGTAGAAAGGAATCCATGGAGAAACAAGATGTGTCTTGAGTTCCGGACGATCTTTCATTTGTTTAATTACTGCTAAAAATTGATTGAAACCAGCTCCATCAGGAGTTGGAAAATCATGGAAAGCAGCACCGTAGGAACCGGGTCCATTATCGCCAGGCTCTAAACCGCGTTTGAGACACTTTTTTTCCAAAAGGAAATGTCTCCACCAAGTGCACCCATACTTTGAAATTTCTTCATGAGTCCGAGCACCATTGATGAAAGCAATAAGTTCGCCGATTGCTTGTCGCCAAATAGTAGGAACAGTTTTGCGTTCTGGAGCAAAGTCTCTCTCTGTTGGCAGTGGGCATCCGTTCTTTACCGGAAACCGCATTTGAATACCAACTCGAGTCTTTGTTCTTACCCCAGATGCGGCTTCTCGCATAATGCCTTCCAACATTATTTCACGAATAGCATTCTGGTATTGAAAATCCGGTGTTCTGTTTGAATAAGGTTTGTATATATCTGTCATGGTCTGTTTTTTTTGTTGAAGGTTCTGGTTACTTAACCAATATTACTTATTTGTTGATGTTAAGCAAGTTTCATTGCCAACGACCGCTTTTTAGTCTAATCTTTAACTATATATATTAATTTTTACTTACAAAAAATATGAAAGACAAAAAAATCCAAAACTTGATAATTGCTGAAGAATCTCGCCAAAAGAGCGTCGTTAATTTAATTGCTTCTGAGAACTATGTCTCAGACGATGTGATGAATGCACTCGGTTCAGTTTTGAATAATAAATATGCCGAAGGGTATCCAGGAGCTCGCTATTATGCCGGAAATGAAATCATCGATCAGATCGAAGAGTTATGTCAGAGGAGGGCACTCGATACTTTTGGTTTGTCTGATAAAAAATGGCGCGTCAATGTTCAATCTCTCTCTGGAACGCCTGCGAATTTCGCTGTTTATTCAGCACTTCTTCCAAAAGGTGGCAAAATTATGGCTATGGAATTATCGCACGGTGGACACCTCTCTCACGGTCATCGCGTTTCAATGACTGGAAAATTCTGGCAACAAATTCCTTATGGTGTTGATTCTAAAACTGAAAAGCTTGATTATGATGAAGTTAGAAAAATCGCCAAGAAAAATAAGCCGAATATAATCGTGGCTGGCTATACCGCTTATCCTCGCGCAATTGATTGGAAAAGATTTCGAGAAATCGCTGATGATGTAAATGCAATTTTGATGGTTGATATGTCGCATATTGCAGGCCTTGTCGCAGGAAAAGTTTATAAGTCTCCATTTAAATATGCCGATGTTGTCACAACTACAACTCACAAAACCTTGCGTGGCCCACGAAGTGCTCTAATTTTTTCTGTTCGAGATCGTGTTGCTGAAAAAACTGGAGAGGATTTCGCTACAAAGATTAATCGCGCTGTTTTCCCGGGTCTTCAAGGTGGACCTCATCAAAATCAAATCGCCGCAGTTGCAGTTGCACTGAAAGAAGCTCAATCTGATAGCTTTAAAAAATACTCTAGACAAATTATTTTAAATGCGAAAACTTTGGCTAGTGAACTTAGACAATTAGGGTGGAGGATTGTCTCTGGGGGAACCGATTCGCATATGGTTTTAGTTGATGTTTGGAATAATGGAGAAGTTAACAAAAAAGGTGTTGGAGGTTTGAACGGAAAAGTAGCCGAAGAATTTTTAGAAAGGGAAGGAGTTATTGTTAATAAAAATACCATCCCTTATGACAAGAGAAAGCCAACCAGCCCATCAGGAATTCGCCTAGGAGTTGCCGCCGAAACAACACGAGGAGCTAAAGAAGTAGATTTTGTAAAGATTGCTCGGAGGATCGATGAGGTTTTGAGGAAGAATATTTAAAGAATTTTACTAAAACCTACTTAAGGCTTATAATAAAATCAATGACAGAATCAGCTGAAAACAGCAATGAAAACAGAAATATAGATTTTCTATACGAAATCGGTTCGCTTAAAAATATTCCTCGTATTTGGCAACAAATAATGGGGGCAAAAACTGCTAATAATATTGAGCACTCTTTTAGGGTTATGATGATCGCCTTGATGCTTGCTCGCCTCGAGGGAAAGGGTAGTGAAGAAAAGATTATGAAGATGGCGCTTTTTCATGACATGTGCGAATCGCGAAGCGTTGATATTGCCTTTCTTCACAAGGAATATGTTGATCGCAAAGAAGAGAAGTCGCAAAAGGATCAACTGGCTGGGACTGTTTTTGAGGGAGACATAGAAGATTTATTAAACGAATATAAAGAGCGTGAATCTATTGAATCTAAAATTGTTAAGGACGCAGATAACCTAGAATGTGATTTGGAGCTTCGTGAATTAGAAAAAGCTGGGTCTGCTACAGCAACAAAATTGATTAAAACACACAGGTCTAATGTTGCAGATAAATTGTTTACAGATTCTGCTAAAAAGCTTTGGTATAAAATTTATGAACAAGATCCTGATGCTTGGCACACAGAATTAAATCGTGCTTGGGTAAGGTCTGATAAGTTTAATAAGTAAAATAGAGGAATTTAAACAATGCAAAAAGAACTAAAAAAATTAATACAAAAATTAGTTAGCGCCGAGGCGAATCTCGACGATTCCGCTTTTACCATTGAACATCCTGCAGATTTATCGCACGGCGACTATTCGACAAATATCGCTATGGTTTTGGCCAACCAACTTAAAAAGAATCCGCGTGAACTAGCCGAAGATATTGTCTCAAAAATACAACAAGAAATTTCATCAGCCCAAAACAATCAAGTTGAGGAACCTTATGATTTAATAGACAAAGTAGAAATTGCTGGACCAGGGTTTATAAATTTTTATTTAAAGCCGGAATTTTTCGTGCGTGAAATTCAAAAAATTCTTCACCTTGAAAATAATTTCGGTCGTAGCAAACGATTAGAGGGAAAGACGATTTTAATGGATTACACCGACCCTAATCCTTTCAAGCAATTTCACATTGGGCATCTGATGTCTAACGCTATTGGTGAGGCGGTCGCCAGAATTTTCGAGTGGAACGGTGCCAAAGTTAATCGAATTTGTTACGGAGGTGATGTTGGTCCGCATGTTGCTAAAACTATTTGGGGGATGAAACAAATGCGTGAAGCTTTTCCGCATGATACGGATTCTCTAACTGACAAGACTAAATTTCTTGGGGATGCTTATGTTTTGGGGGATAAAGCTTATAAGAATTCTGAAAAAGGAGACACCCTAGATGGAGTCCCAGATGGTGCCAAGGCAGAAATTGATGAGATCAATAAAAAAGTCTACCAGCTCTTTGATGACACCAAAGAAAACGACGATCACGAAATTGGAATTTATTATCAAAAAGGAAAGACTTGGTCACTGCAACATTTCGATGAAATTTATAAAAAACTTGGGACAACTTTTGATAAGCAAATTTTTGAAAGCACTACTTTTCCAATTGGTGAGAAAATAATTCGTGATAATACGCCAGGAGTTTTTGAACTCTCTGATGGGGCGATTATTTATCGCGGTGAACAAGACGGACTTCACACTCGTGTTTTTGTTAATTCTCTTGGTTTGCCAACTTATGAATCAAAAGATATTGGGCTTGCACATTTTAAAGAAAATGAAATTGCGCACAAGCTAGGAAATTTTGATGTGTCCGTCATAATCACTGCCAATGAACAAAAAGAATATTTCAAAGTTGTCTTGGCTGCACTTGCGAAAATTAATCCAGAGATTGCAAAGAAGACCAAGCATTTCTCACACGGAATGATGCGCTTTGCCGAAGGGAAGATGTCTTCTCGCTTGGGGAATGTTATTACTGGCGAATCACTGATTAATGATATGGAAAAACTGGTCGAGGAGAAAATTGCTGATCGTGATTTTGATGAGGATGAATCGAAAAAGGTAAAAGTCGATGTAGCGATTGGGGCTATTAAATATTCAATTCTTAAAAATGCGCTTGGGCGAGATATTATTTTTGATCCTGAAAATTCTGTTTCTTTTGAAGGAGATTCTGGTCCTTATCTACAATACACTTATAGTCGAGCGAAGTCAGTTGTAGATAAAGCGGGCAAGCAGGGAATCAAGCCGGTAGATATTTTGAGAAACGAAGATGGTTCTGTTCGTGATTTTTCTGCAGAGGGTAGTGATGATTTTAAATTTGGTCAATCTGTGTTGGAAAAGAAAATTTATCGCTTTCCGGAAGTTGTCGAAAAAGCATACGAAGAAGTTGCGCCTCAGCAAATCGTAACTTTTGTTACTGATTTAGCAGGGGAGTTTAATTCTTATTATGCTTCAACTCAAATTTTAGATGACTCTGAAAACCAAGAGTATAAAGTCGCATTAGCCAAAGCTGTGAAGTATACAATCGCCAACGCTTTGAAAGTTTTAGGAATTCGCGTGCCGGAGAGGATGTAGAGGAGGTGAAACGCGCGTAAGGTTGACTTTTGGTATATTCGTGATATTATTATAGGTGGATGGGATGCCTAATTCTGGGCATCTTTTTTACAATAGAATATGAAAACACAAAAATACATACTCGTCGGCTTTTTAGTCGTTTCGTTTGCTATTGTTGGAACTTTTTTGTTTCAGCATTCCGATAATTCAGGTGTAAAAGAATTACCTGCGTCGAATTCACTTTCCTCGATTGAGGAAATCAAAGAGGTCTCATCTGAAACTGGTGAGGCTTCCAAAAAACAAACAACGCTCGTGAAAGGGAAAGTTTCTCTTTCTATTGAATAATTCTCAAATCAAACAAAAACAAAAGAAAGGAAAAAATGAAAAACACATTTCAAATTCTCGTAGCCCTTGTTGCTACACTTTTCATCAGTGTTTCTCTATCAGCCATGCCGGTTGATGGTGAGGCCTTTGAAGATCTGTCGGTCCCGACATACTCTAAAGGAGCTATCAAACAGTATGCTCTCAAGCGGGTGACTCAGGGATACATGTTCGTTTCCGTAAAATATGGAGACAACATTGAAAGGACCTTTTCGGGCGAAAGCCCTGAGGGAATCGTTAAAGATATTATGAGCCACGAAATCAACGTCGAGACTCTTCGTCCTGAAGACGAGGAAATCACGGTCCATGTCTATCTTAGAGGGTCCAATGACACTGCCTATTTTTCTGGAAGCTCAAAAAAAATTGAGCTTACGAAAAATGATGACGGTTCTTGGAGTTTCGAATTGGTTCCGGTTACTCTTGTTCTGCAAGAGAATATCAAAATGCCGATTCCAGATGCTCCAGGAGATGTGGAAGATGTTGAAATCCGCATTCGTGATGAGTGGGGGAATGTCACCCAGACCACAAAAGTTGGTCATCATATGGGTGAATTTTATTTCCCAACTCGACATGCTGGCGAATTTGGTGAAATCGTTTTCATTGATTCAAAAGGTCAAGAGTTTAATTACGACCTAGAATCAGGAAATCGACTAACCGAAAAAGATTTCGTGGTAGAAAAATCGGTTTCCATTGATAACTATCGCGAAATGACTCTCAATGGTGGTGGACGATATGACCAATGGTATACATCAGAGTATACCGAAAGCGGAGTTCGGAGAACTGCGCCGGTTTACTACCTAAAGGTGACTGAGACGACTACATTCAAGGTGGAATCTTATCTTTATCAAAACTTAAAAGGTTCTCCTAATTTGGTTAGTGTTCACACCCCAGAACGAGGATGGCTGGAAAAAGTAGGAGACAGCTTCGAAGAAGAAGTTTTCTACAAAGATGACGGCCTAAAGGTTGAACTTGAGCCAGGAGAATACTATCTCCGACTCGAGTATGAAGTCCTCGAAGAGTCGGGGTGGAATTCGCCTCCCGGCAAAGGCTAAGTTTTCATATCAGCACATTTCAGCCGCGCACATCAAGTGCGCGGCTTTTTTCTTACTTCATTTATTTACTTCAAAAAAACAAAAAAAGTGCTAAGATAACACTATTATGACTGACGATAAAAAAGGTGATGCTGATTTCTCACCTAAAACCGAGCAAATTGCTCAACAAAAGTCGCAGGCTCAAAACTCTGCCACAGATTCAGCACAAAATTTACAAACTAAATCACAAAACGCCGAGGCAGAAGAGCGGGTTCTTCGCTTTTGGCAAAATAACGAAACTTTTAAAAAATCTTTAAACAAAGAATCGCCGCAGGGAGAATTCGTTTTTTATGATGGTCCTCCTTTTGCAACGGGCAAGCCTCACTATGGGCACATATTGGCTGGAACAATCAAAGATGTAATTCCTCGATATAAAACTATGCAAGGCTATCATGTAGAGCGTCGTTGGGGGTGGGACTGTCACGGGCTTCCAATCGAAAGCCTTATTCAAAAAGAAAATAATTTAAATACTAAAAAAGATATCGAAGCTTTCGGTATTAAAAATTTCAACAAAGCAGCCAAGGCGAGCGTCTTTCGCTATGACGCCGATTGGAAAGAAGTAATCCCGAGAACAGGTCGCTGGGTTGATATGGAAGATCAATATACAACCATGGATAATAATTTCATGGAATCTGTTTGGTGGGGATTCAAAAGGCTTCATGACAAGGGACTTGTTTATGAAAATTTTCGCTCAATGCATATCTCACCTGCACTCGAGACACCGCTTTCAAATTTCGAAGTGAACCAAAACTACAAAGAAATTACCGACATCTCTATTTATGTAAAGTTTCAATTGCGCGACAAAGTTGGACAAAAAGAAACCGATAAACCAACGAGCTTGATTGCGTGGACGACAACTCCATGGACTTTGTTTGGAAATGTTGCTTTGGCAGTTAATCCAGAAATTACTTATGTAAAAGCAAAAGTTTCTGCAAAAAATTCGAACAATCAAAATTCTGATGACGAAAAGGCACAAGATTTAGTGATTGTCGCAAAAGACCGAACCGAAGAAGTTTTCGAAAATTATGAACATGAAATTATCGAAGAAATCTCTGGCGCAGATTTAGTAGGACTTGCCTATGAGTCAGCTTTCGATCATTATTCAAAACAAACCGAATTAGAAAATCATCAAAATGGTTGGAAAGTTTATTCTGCTGATTTTGTTACCACCGAAGATGGAACTGGAATCGTGCACATTGCACCCGCTTTCGGTGAAGATGACCTTGTGCTTGGACAAAAAGAAAAACTGCCATTTGTTCAACATGTAAATATTGATGGCTCAATCAAAGAAGATATTCCAGAACTTGTCGGTCGCCAAGCTAAACCAAAAGCAACTGACGAAGAACCAAACAAGCATCAAGAAACTGATATTGAAGTTTTGAAATTGTTGGCTCCAACAGGAAAACTTTTTGCAAAGAAAAAATATACTCACAGCTATCCTCATTGCGATAGAACAAAAGCCCCACTTCTTAACTACGCTCTTTCATCTTGGTTTATTAAAGTGACAGATTTCAAAGATAAAATGTCTTCACTTAATGACAAAATTAATTGGGTGCCAGAGGCGGTTGGTCAAAAGAGATTTGGTAATTGGCTGAAAAACTCAAAGGATTGGGGTGTTTCTCGCTCTCGCTTTTGGGGAACTCCGATTCCAATTTGGAAATCAGAAGACGGCTCTGAGGTAGAAGTCTTGGGTTCAATCGGAGATATCAAAAAAAGAACCAAGTCTACCAATAATTATTTCTTGGCTCGTCACGGAGAAGCTGATCACAACGTCAAACATTTTTTGAATGCTGACGATAGTGTCATTTCAAACTTAACCGAAACAGGAATAAGGCAAGCAGAAGACATGGGGGAAAATCTGAAAGATAAAAATATTGATGTGATTTTCTGTTCTCCATTATTCAGGACTAAAAAGACAGCAGAAATTGTTGCTCAAAAAATTGGCTTCAATGAAAAAGATATTATTGTTGATGAAAGAATTACTGAAACTCAAACTGGCGTTTTAAATGGTCAAAGTGTCGATGAATATAGAAAACTTTTTGAAAACATTTTAGATAAATTTGAAATTGCTCCAGAGGGTGGGGAAACGATTGCTGATATTCGTCGCAGGATTGGAGACTTTATTTATGATGTTAATTCAAAATATCAGAATAAAAACATTTTGATTATAACTCACGAATATCCTGCTTGGGCTTTTATGGCTGTTAAGGACGGACTAGATAATCAAAAGATGGCAGATTTAAAAGAATACGAACATGACTTTGTTCCAACAGGACATTTTGCAAAATATGATTTTGCTGAATTACCTCATGACGATGATTATATTCTAGACCTGCATCGTCCATATATTGATGAAATTACTTTCGATAAAAATGGAAAAGAAATGCATCGAATCCAAGACATTTTTGATGGCTGGGTTGATTCCGGCTCAATGCCTTTTACTGTTCCTCATTATCCTTTTGAGAAAAATCCCGAAAAGAAAATGTCACCGGGCGGATTTTTGAAATCTTCACAGAGATTCCCGGCTGATTTCATTGCCGAAGGATTAGATCAAACTCGTGGCTGGTTCTATACTTTGCTTGCTCTTAATACTGCTTTATTTGGAAAGGCTCCTTATAAAAATGTTATAGCAAATGGACTTGTCCTGGCTGAAGACGGTCAGAAAATGTCAAAGAGTATGAATAACTATCCAGATCCAATGTTGATAATCGACAAATATAGTGCTGATGCGATGCGTTACTATTTGATTTCTTCTCCACTTGTTCAGGCGGAGCCACTAAGCTTTACCGAAAAAGGGGTCGACGAAGTTCAAAAGAAAATCATTCAAAGATTTATAAATGTCATCTCTTTCTACGACCTTTATAAAGATTCAATTTTTGATAAGGATCCAGAATTGCCAGATGAAAATTCACCAGTCGAAAATTTTGATCGTCCTGATTCAGAAAATGTTTTGGATAAGTGGATTTTGGCTCGTTTCGACGAGACTTTGAAAGAAACTACCGAGAATTTGGAAAGTTACAAGCTTGATTCAGCTTGTAGACCTTTCTTTGATTTTGTTGATGATTTATCTACATGGTATTTGCGTCGTTCGAGAGATAGATTCAAGGGGGAGCAATTGAACAAAGAAAAACTTCAAGACAAAGAGAGCGCTTTAGCGACATTGTCTTTTGTGATTTTAGAGTTCGCAAAGATGTCTGCACCGTTTATGCCTTTCTTGTCTGAAACTGTTTATCAAAAAATGACTGGCTTTAATTTTAAAAATGATGAAAAGTCCGTTCACTTGGAATCTTGGACAGCTTTCCAAAAACCAGATGATGATGTCTTGGAAAAAATGAAAAAAGTTCGCATCGTCGTAGCTAACTCACTAGAAGCGCGTGATAAAGCTGGAATAAAAGTTCGCCAACCTCTCCAAAAAGTTTCAATCGGTGTAGAGCTTGATGAGCAAATGAAGAGTATTGTTGCTGATGAAATAAACGTTAAAGAAGTTGTTTTTGATGAGAGTCTAAAAGAGAGAGAGATAAAGTTGGATACAGAAATTACACCAGAGCTACGCCAAGAGGGAAATGTCCGTGAGCTTGTCCGTTTTATTCAAAATTATCGTAAGGAAATAAAATTAAATCCGGGTGACAAAATTCGTATAAAAATCAAAACTGACAAGCCAGAATTAATAAAGCAATTTGCAAAATACATCCAAAAAATTACAAATTCTAGTGAACTAGATTTCGCTGACATGATTGACGACGGAAAAGATATCGATATTGATAATATGAAGTTTGTTGTGAAGATCAATCGGTAAAAGACAATGCACCACATCTACAAAACTCGGGCAATTATTTTGAACAGTCAGCCAATCAAGGAAGCTGATAAGCAACTAATTTTGTTAACTCAAGATTTCGGGCTGATTCGAGTAATCGGACAAGGAACTCGAAAAATTGAATCAAAACTTCGACAATCGATTCAGGATTTTTCGGTTTCTGATGTTGCGCTGGTGAAGGGGAGAACAGGATGGCGATTAACTAACGCTCAAATTATTTATTTCATCCCGTCTAAAATCGAAAACCAGAAACTTTTCAAATCTATTGTTAGAACTTTTAATTTAATAGAAAGACTTGTTTTAGGGGAGTCAGAGGACGATTTATTTGATTTAGTTTTGGAATTTGTAGAATTTGCGATTAAAAATCAAAAACAAATATTACATGAAGATCAAATTAGTAATTTTGAATCAGTTTTTGTTTATCAAATTCTAGATATTCTAGGCTACATCAGCGAAGGTAATTTTATTGATGATGAATTTAATATGGAAAAACTCGATTTGAATCTTATCAATCGCATCGATCAAGATGATCGCAAAAAGATTAATAGAATTATCAACCATTCAATCAAAAGTTCGGGTCTGTAATTTGAATAAATTTGTTATAATAAAATGCAAATGAATGATTTCAATAATAAAGACAAAACTCGTCTAGAGAAAATACAGAAAAAACTTTACGAAAAAAATTTTGTTCAAGAAAAAACAAAAAGGCATAGTTTGGATAATAAAAATTATAATTTAAATACGGATTGGGAAGATAAATCAAAAAAAGAATCCGAATACAAAGATTTTTCTGATTTTATTGATGAAAAAAAGAAAAAGAGAATTGGTTTTTTTGGCTATACGATGATCTTGGCTTTTATTTTCTTTTTAGCTTCTATTTCTTATGCGGGTTATGTATTTTTTGGGGGGACTCAAACAATATCAGCAAACGATGTTGATATCACAATTTCAGGACCCGTATCTGTTGGGGCAGGAGAAAATTTATCTCTAGATTTAATTATTCAAAATAATAATCCTGTTGCTCTAAAAGATGTTGATTTGATTATTAATTGGCCGTCTGGAACAAAATCATCAGAAAATTTAGTTGATCCGGTAAATAGGGTTGTGGAGAGGATAGACGACGTAGAGCCAGGGACTTTGACTAGAGAGACTGCAGAAGCTGTTTTATTTGGTGATGAAGGAGATAACAAAGAAATATCAGTTAAAATTGAATATCAAGTTGATGGCTCAAACGCTATTTTCAGTAAAGAGAAAAAATTTAGTATTATTTTGAATGCTGCACCAGCTAGAATTTCTGTCTCTGCTTTAGAAGAAGTTTCTTCTGGTCAGGAAGTTGAATTTGTTGCGACTGTTACTTCTAATTCTACATCGGAAATAAAAAACTTGATGGTTACAACTAGATACCCATTTGGTTTTAATTTTATAAAATCTAGCGTAGACCCTACTTATTCAAATAATATTTGGGTTATAGATTCCTTATCGCCAAATGAAAAGAAAGAAATAAAAATCAGAGGAACAATTACAGGGCAAGATGAAGAGGAGCGTGTATTTAGATTTAATACTGGTTTAGTTAGTGATGAAAATCCAGAAGAGATTGGGGTTGTGTTTAATAATTATATTCATGATTTGGTTATCAAAAAACCATTCGTCGGACTTAATCTAAGTATTAATGGTAATTCGGATCCGGTAGTCGTTGTAAATGGCGGAGAGAGAATCAGAGCTGATTTAGTTTTTAATAATAATACAAATGATGTTATTAATGATTTGGATATTAGACTGAGATTTGATGGGGTGGCTTTTGATGAATCAGAAATTAGAGCTTCTGATGGGTATTATCGTTCAGCTGATAATACACTCATATTTAATTCTGAAAATTTTCCATCTCTAGAGCGGATAGATGCAAGAGAAGAAATCAGAACTGATTTTAGTTTTAGAATAAAAGATTTATTGAGGTCTAATTTAAATGTTAAAAATCCAGATGTAAAAATTGATTTAATGGTTAACGGAAAGAGGGTTTCCAGTTCAAATTCAGAGACAGAGATAAAAGAAACTTCAACAAAAGTTATTAAATTATTGTCAGATGTTTCTGTCAGATCTTTCACACTAAGAGAATCAGGTCCATTTCAAAATATTGGTCCTATACCACCAAAAGTTGATACAGAAACAACTTACACAGTTACCTTAAATGCTTCGAATAGTTCAAATGACTTAAATAACGCTAGAATGACGGCGGTTCTCCCTCAGTATGTTTTTTGGAATAATAAAGTTAGCCCTTCTAGTGAGGTGTATTCGTATGATGAAAATTCTAAGACTCTAGTTTGGAATATAGGTAATATGCCGGCTGGAACAGGAATAAATTCAAACGCACGAGAGATTTCATTCCAGGTGTCACTTTTCCCAAGCATTAGTCAGGTCGGTGAAAAGCCAAACTTATTAAGAAATCTAACTTTTACTGCTCTGGATACATTTACAGATACCCAAATAGAAATCCAGGGACCGCTACCAAATACTGTTTTAACAAACGGTAGCACTATTAATAAGCACGAAATTGTGGTTGAATAGGTAAATATGAGTGAAAATAAAGACAATAAAATGGAAAAGATTATCTCTCTTTGTAAGAGGCGAGGTTTTATTTATCAAGGTTCAGAAATTTATGGTGGTCTAGCTGGGACATGGGATTATGGTCCTTTGGGCGTAGCGCTTAAGAAAAATATTGAAAATATTTGGTGGAGAATGTTTGTTGATAGTCGCGAAGATATGTATGGAATTGATGCCGCGATTTTGATGAATCCAAATGTGTGGCGTTCAAGTGGGCATGTCGATTCTTTCTCTGATCCTCTTGTTGAAGATAAAAAAACTAAAAAGCGCTATCGTGCAGATCATCTCTTGGAAGAAGCGGGGATAAATCCAGCGGGGATGTCTATTGAAGAAATGTCAGCAGAAATCGTGCGAGCCGGCGTTAAATCTCCTGATGGAAATGAATTAGGTGGAGTTCAAAATTTCAAGATGATGTTCGAAACCAAAATCGGTGCTTATGATGATGCTGAAGCTGCTGGCGAAAATGTTTCATATTTGCGTCCTGAAACTGCCGGAGGTATTTTTGTTAACTTTAAAAATGTTGTTGATTCTTTTCATCCAAAACTTCCTTTTGGAATTGCACAAATTGGTAAAGCCTTTAGAAACGAAATTGCTCCTCGTGATTTTATTTTCCGCGTTCGCGAATTAGAACAAATGGAGGTTGAATATTTTGTTCGTCCAGAGAATTGGGAAGAGCACTTTGAAAAATGGCGTAAAGATATGTGGAATTATGTGGAAGCGATAGGTTTGCCTCGTGATTTAGTTCATGAATTAGAAGTTCCAGAGGAAGATCGCGCTCACTATTCAAAACGCACAATTGATTTTGAATTTGATTATCCTTTTGGACGAAAAGAGCTTTACGGGCTGGCTTATCGTGGAGATTACGATTTAACTAAACATAAAGAGGGTAGTGGATCGAAAATCGACTATGTTGATTCAGATTCTGGTGAGAAAATCTTGCCACATGTTATCGAGCCTTCTCTTGGGGTAGGACGAACAATTTTGGCAGTTTTAACCAGTGCTTATACAGAGGACGAATTGGACGGAGAACCGCGTTCTTTCTTGAAATTAGCACCTAGCGTTGCTCCGATCAAGGTCGCCGTTTTCCCACTTTTAAAAAATAAACCAGAGCTTTTGAAAAAGGCGCGTGAAATTTACGAAATGATCCGAAAAGAAATTCCACAAATTATGTTTGATACAAATGGAAATATCGGAAAGCGTTATCGTAGACAAGATGAAATCGGAACACCAGTTTGTGTGACGGTTGATTTTGAAACTATTGAATTTGATGGCGCCGATCAAGACGCCGAAGTAACTGTGCGTGATCGCGATACAGGAAAGCAAGAGAGGGTAAAGGTTGGGGAAATTCTTTCTCATCTAAAGAATCAATTAAAATAATAAAATCTTTCTAAAATCCGTGATTGATTTTTGACTCGTTTTGTGTATAATAAAATTTATTAAATAATAATAAAAAATATTATGACTAATATCAGTATTCCAATCCAAAAAGAGTATCTCGAATATATCGACGCCGAAATCGAAAAAGGTGATTTTGACAGTCGTTCTCAATTTATTCGTAATGCTATTAAAAAAATGATTGAAGAAAAAGAAATAGCAGAAATTCATGAAGCATCAAAAATGGCAAAATTGGGAGAAATTTTTGAAGGAGATATAGATCAGTTAGTAAAAAAAGTTTCTTAAAATATGATTAAAATATTTTATACAAAACACTTTATAAAACAATACAAAAAACTTACTCCATCTCTAAAAAAGAAAACTAAACTGTCAATTAATAAATTTCAAAAAAATCCTAAAAATAAAACTTTGAAAGCGCACAAGCTAAGTGGTCAATTGTCTGGTTTCTATTCTTTCTCTGTTGATTACAGATATCGAGTTGTTTTTGAAATCGATAAGAAAAATAATCAAATAATTTTATTAAAAGTCGGCGGTCATCAAATTTATCAATAAGATGTTTTATTATTTTAATGCTTTCTGTTAAACTAACCAACATATGAAATATTACAAAGACGTTTTAGATAATGGACTTCGCGTCATCACTGTGCCGATGAAAGATTCACAATCAGCAATTGCGATGGTTGCAGTAGAGGCAGGTTCACATTACGAAGATAAAAAAATAAATGGATTATCACACTTCCTAGAGCACATGTGTTTCAAGGGAACTGAAAATAGAACAGGGGAGCAAATTAATTACGAGCTTGATTCACTTGGTGCTGAATCGAATGCATTTACTAGTGATGAATTTACCGGCTATTATGCCAAAGCACATTCTAAAAAAGTTGGAAAGATTTTAGATGTTGTTTCTGATATGTATTTGAATCCACTTTTCCCAGAAAAAGATATTGAAACTGAAAGAGGAGTTATTATCGAAGAAATAAACATGTATGAAGATTTGCCGATGAGAAATGTTGAGGTCTTGATGGAAGAGCTTCTCTATGGAGATCAGCCGGCAGGGCGTCCAATTCTTGGTCCAAAAGAAAATATTAAAAAATTCACTCGAGATGATTTTGTTAATTATTATGAAACTCATTATATTCCGCAAAAAACCGTTGTGGTAGTGGCTGGAAACATTGATAAAAAAGATATCTTGAAACAAGTGAAAGAAAAATTTGGCAAAGCCAAAACAGCTAAAGTTGTTAAAAAACAAAAAATAAAAATATCTCAAAAAACTCCTGCAATAAAAATCAAAAACAAAAAATTAGACCAGACTCATCTCAGGATTGGGTTTCACTCATTTAAATTAGGTGACAAGAGAAATATTCCGCTAGCTGTTGCAAAGACAATTCTAGGTGGTGGAATGAGCTCAAGACTTTTCAGAAAGATGCGTGAAGAATTAGGAATGTGTTATTACACTCGCGCCATGCTTTCGACTTCAACTGATGCTGGTAATTTTGTTGTAGCTGCTGGTGTAGGTAATTCGCGTGCCGAAGAAGCTGTCTCAGTTATCATCGATGAGTTCAAAAAACTTCGTGATGATGAAATCGATGAAAAAGAATTAAAGAAAGCTAAAGAATTTATAATGGGAAACATGGCAACTAGCCACGAAACATCAGAGTCATGGGCAGATTATTTCGGATTCCAAGAACTACTTCATCAAGAGATAAAAACTCTCAAGCAAATAGAAAAAGAAATTCGCGCTGTAACTGTAAAAGATATAAAACGTGTTCTAAAACAGGTTATTAAAAAAGATAAACTAAATCTAGCCATGATTGGCCCTCACAAGGATTCTCGTAAATTCGAAAAACACTTAAAAGTCTAGCAAATGCTAGAAAGGCTAATTTATTGGAGTAATTTTCTCAAAGGTTCAAATTTGTCATTAAAAATGATATATTGTTTAGTATGAAAAACATAAATCAACCAATTAATATAACCATTACAGCTGGGACAATTATCAAAACTTTAGTTATTATTTTGATGTTGTATTTTGCTTTTATTATCAAAGACTTACTTTTGATTTTGCTAGCCTCTATTGTAATTGCTTCATCTGTAGAGCCAGGAACTAAATGGCTGATGAAAAGAAAACTTCCTAGGATTATTTCCGTTTTGGTTATTTATATCTCTATAATGTTGGTGATGGCTTCATTTCTATATTTCTTTTTGCCACCACTTGTAAAGGATACAACTAACTTTATTAATACTTTACCTGATTATATAGAAACCTTGGCGGTTGATACTAAAACAATTCAAAATGTTCCTGCAGTTCAAGATTTTTTGAAAAGTGTGTCAGAATCGTTTACCGACTCTGGTGTTTTGTCTTCAATTGGTAAGGGAATTTCTGGAGCAACATTTGGATTTTTGACAACGGCTAGTGCCATTTTCGGTGGAATAATGAGTTTCGTTTTGATTATTGTTCTGTCGTTCTATCTCTCTGTTCAGGAGGACGGTGTGGCCAATTTCTTGAAAATAATTACACCAATTCAACATGAAAAATATATATTAGATCTTTGGAAGAGAGCTCAAAGAAAAATTGGTCTGTGGATGCAAGGGCAGTTGGTTCTGGCAGTTTTGATTGGTGTTTTGACCTATTTAGGTCTGAGCATTCTAGGAATTGAAAACGCTTTGTTGTTGGCAGTAATTGCCGCAGCATTCGAGTTAATCCCAGTCTTTGGGCCAATATTAGCCGCTGTTCCAGCTGCCGCCTTTGGTTTTGTCCAAGGTGGGCCTACACTAGGTTTTTTGGTTATCGGTCTATACGTAATTATTCAACAATTTGAAAGCCAATTGATTCACCCATTAGTTGTAAAGAAAATAATCGGTATACCAGCTTTGATTGCTATCGTCTCTTTGATAATCGGAGCTCAACTAGCAGGATTTTTGGGAATAATATTATCTGTGCCGGTCGCCGCAGTCATTATGGAATACTTGGGTGACATCGAAAGACGAAAAAAGGATCAATTCGAAAAAATGAGTATCTAGCTCTTTGTGTATAAGTTATAAAAACAATAAAAAAAGAAAAGATGAATAAAAAACCTTTCTATATAACAACAACGCTACCTTATGCTAATTCAAAGCCTCATGTCGGTCATGCGGTAGAATTTGCTCGTGCTGATGCTGTGGCCAGATTTAAACGTGCTACAGGCCACGAAGTCTTTTTCAATACGGGGACAGATGAACATGGAATAAAAATTTATCAAAAAGCTCAAGAAGAGGGGAAAGATGTAATGGATTTTTTGAATGAAGGTGTTGAACATTTCAAAATTTTGGCAGAGAAACTTAACATTAGTTATGACAAGTTTATTCGAACGACTGATCCAGAGCATGAAAAAGCTGCCCAAGAATTTTGGAAGATTTGCGATCAAAATGGTTTTATCTACAAAAAACAATATAGCGGTCTTTATTGTGTCGGTTGTGAAATGTTTAAAACAGAAAAAGAATTAATCAACGGAGAGTGTCCCGACCACTCAGGAAAAAAAATAGAAGAAATTTCAGAAGAGAATTACTTTTTCAAATATAGTGAGTTTGCAGACAAGTTAAAAGAATTATATGAAACTCGTCCAGATTTCGTTATACCAGAAAATCGCCTGAAAGAGATTAGTTCTTTTGTTAAAGAAGGTCTCAACGATTTTTCAATTTCACGCTTAAAAGAAAAAATGCCTTGGGGAGTAGAGGTTCCAGGAGATTCTGAACATGTTATGTATGTTTGGTTTGATGCTTTGGTTAATTATATTTCTACCCTTGGTTGGCCAGATAACAAAGAAAATTTTGAAAAGTTCTGGGTAAATGGGACTCCTGTTCAGTATTGTGGAAAAGACAATATTCAACATCAATCAGCTCGTTGGCAGGCAATGCTAATGTCTGTTGGCCTTCCTGTTTCTAATAATGTTATTGTAAATGGGTTTGTATTGAGTGATGGAAAGAAGATGTCAAAAAGTGTCGGCAATGTTATCGACCCAATGGATGTTTTGAATGAATATGGAACTGATGCGCTGCGCTATTATTTGATTCGCGAACTTTCGCCGTTCGAGGATTCTGATTTCACAATAAACTCTTTTAAAGAATCTTATAATGCTAATTTAGCCAACGGAATAGGGAATTTAACTAGCCGGATTATGAAGATGGCTGAAGATCATATTAATAAAGTATCAGATGAAGAATTAGGTTTCGATACGGATTTTTCTAAAATTGTAGGTGACGAATATATTAAATATTTTAATGTATTCAATCTGCAAAAAGTAGCAGATATTGTTTGGAGTTATATTGGAGAAATCGATCAAAGAATCCAAGAAACAGAGCCCTTCAAGCTTGTCAAAGAAGACAAAGAAAAAGCCCAGGAAATAATTCGAGAATTAGTCGTCAAGCTATATAAGACATCAAAAATGCTAGAGCCACTTTTGCCAGAAACTGCTGAAAAAATTCAAAAAGCAATCAAAGAAAATAAAAAACCGTCCGAACCAATCTTTGCTCGTATAAATTAAATATTTTTTATGAGATATATCGATATACACTGCCATTTAAATTTCAAAGATTTCGATGAAGATCGAGAGGAAATTATAGAGCGCGCTAAAGAAAATGATTTAGGGATGATTAATATTGGGACAGGATTGGAAACATCTAAAGAAGTTATCGAATTGGCTTATCAGAATAAAAATATGTGGGCGACTATCGGAGTTCATCCAATCTATACTAATGAAGAGTCAGAATTTCGAGCTGAAGAATTTAAAAAATTAATTGATGATGATAAAAAAGACGAAAATTCTAAAATTGTCGGAGTGGGTGAGTGCGGACTAGACTATTTTCATTTGAAAGGTGAGACCGAAGAAGAAAGGGAATCAGAAAAAAATATTCAGAAAAAAGTTTTTCGTGACCAGATTGAATTTGCAATTGAAAACAGTTTGCCGATTATGATTCATTGCAGAGATGCTTATGATGATGTCATTAAAATTTTAAAAGAATATAGAGAAAAATTAAACATGGGTGAAATGAAAAGAGGGGGTGAGATTTATGCACCAGAGAGATTGCACGGAAATTGCCATTTTTTTGCAGGAACAATTGAACACGCCAAAGAATTTTTGGACATGAATTTTACCGTTTCATTTACGGGTGTTATTACTTTCGCTGAACAATACAAGGAGTTAGTAAAATATGTTCCACTCGAATTAATGCACGCCGAAACTGATAGCCCTTATGTTGCCCCAGTGCCATTTCGCGGTAGGCGTAATGAACCTAATTATGTAGAGAAAGTTGTGAATCGCATTGCTGATATCAAGGAAGTCTCTTTTAATGAAGCTGAAAAGCAGTTAGTTGAAAACGCTAGAAGATTATTTAAATTGAATTAACTAAACATGGTAGAATAAAATAATGGGGTTGCGAAAACTGAAGAAAAAAATTAAAGATAAGCGGAATTCAGACTTTTTTTTATGGAGACATTTTTTCATTTTAAAAGATAGTATTTGGTTTAATAAAATTATTCAATCAGTTCAATACATTATAAATCTCCCAAAATCTATATTTCTTTATTTTTTATTATTTTTTAAAAAACAATCAAAAGATAAAATCGAAGAAAGAAAAGAGCGAGTTGTTGCTATAGTCCTAAGTTGGAAGCGCTGTGCAAATCTTCCGCTAGTTGTCTACGGCTTGAAAAAGCAGTCTTTTATTGATGATATTGTGATTGTGCACAATAAACCTTCTTGGCTTCGGGTTCCTGGGTGTAAAAATATTTTTAATGAAGAAAATTTGGGTTGCGTTGTTAGGCATCAAATTGCGGCAGAGATGAATGGTTATGATTATTTCGTTTTTTCTGATGATGACCTAATGCTAAAACAAGACTGTTCCGAAGAGGTTCTTTCTGTTATGAGAAAATTTGGCCAGGAAAGTGTAATCGGGTTTTTTGGGTATGAATTAAATATAGATGAACCTAAAACAGCTTATACATCGGGTAAATATAAATTTGCTTATAAAAATACAGTCCCTATTGATTTAATTAAGGGTAGATTTCATATAATATCTAAAAAAGGAATTGAAGAAATCACTAATTCAAATTTAGATACTCCAGCTCTGATGTCCGAGGATGACTTAAGGGCAAACATCGCATTACAGAGAAAATTTAAAAAACCAAGTTACCTAATTCCGATAAAACATAAAATTTCTGATCTACCGGCATTTTTTGCTTTAGAAAATCGAAAAAAACATTTATCAATTAGAGACGAGGCTATCAGGGATGGACTAGAGAGAGGGTGGGGTAATATTATAAAATAATGGTATTTAAATTACTTTTTTGTAAGAAAAATAAAGACGACGCAATTTTAAACAAATTTAAAAAATCTTTGTCTTCGTTATCTATACATAATGTTTTTAATCCAAGTTTTTATATTGATGAAAATGTAGAAATATTTTCGTTCAGAGCTATAAAAAGCGGGGAAGATAAAATTTCTTCTTTCGTCATTATTAAAGATAAAGAAAAACAAATTATAAAAAATATTTCAGAAGAGTTTTCTGAAAAATTAGATACAGATCAATTAATCGATCCTAAAGTGACAAAACTTGATAATGAATTGTACTTAACATTTAACTCTGGCTGGAATCCAAAAGGAAACAGTCTTTTTGTAATGAAAATATATCCTGTAATAGAGCCCCCCAAAAAAATAATTTACAACAAAAGAAAAGAGCAAGAAAGAAACTGGACGTTTTTCTTTGAGGACGGAGATATATATGCGCTTTACTGGGTTAATCCTTTAAAAATATTGAAATTAAAGAGAAGAGGTGAAGAGAGTTGGGAATTTGAAGATTACTATTCAGGTAATGAAGAGCAGAATATTCCATCAGATTTAACAATTGGTACACAATTATATAAGAGTAAAGGTGGATATAATTTTGTGGCACACAAAAAGATTAAATTTTTATGGAAAAAAATATATTTTGGAAAATTTTGTTCGTTTGATTTTGGGAACAAAAAAATAAAGACAGGGAAGAAGTGGCTCGTGTATTCACTCAAAAGTTTGCTGGGTAGCAAGATTAAACATAATACAAATCTTTTTTCTTGTACTTATTTTTCAGGTCTGCAGATTTTCGATGGTTCAGTGACGCTTGGTTATGGTGTGAATGATATCGAGCCAGATTTTTCTAAGTATAAAATTGAGGATTTGTTAGATTAATTTTTTACTTTTTTATATTTTGCTATTCGTCTTTTAATAAAAGAAAATAATCTATAGAAAGGGTTTAAAATATCGCGTTTTAAAAAGTAAATTTTTTGTCTATTTTTACTTTTTGTCATTATTCCAGAGTAGTTTTTTATTATTTTCTCCGTTACATCATCTGATTGTTTTACTAAACTAGTTTTTATTATTGGATTTTCAATTTTTGCATCTAAATAATCTAATATCTTTTTAAGAGCAATTTCTTTATTATCGGCGAAATCTTCGTAACATAAAGTTAGTGGTTCTATGTTATTTACTTTACAAAATTTTTTAATAAGTAAATTTTCTTTTTTTAATTCATGTATTTTTCTATCAATCTCACAATTTTTTAATGAAATTTCTTTTTGCTTGTTTGGATTATTAGTTTTTTTCCATTCATTTAATTTTAATGCTTTTAGAAAAGATATAGCTTGCCTTAATACATTCCTTCTAGTTATTACAATAAATTTAGTTTTTTCTGGAAATAAATCAATTGATTTTTCAATAGGTATATTTTTTTTAGTTAATATCTTATCAAGTTGACCATACATAATTTTGAAACCAGACATGCCTTTTATCCTGTGTTTATCAAATTCATTTATAAGAAAGTTTTTATCAGGTATTTTTTTGCTATTTTTTAAAATATCAGGATGTAAAATCTCATAAAATGGATCAATTTTATCCATAATATTTAAGTTGTAAAGCATGTCACAAAAAAATGTAGAACCTGTTCTTGGGCTTGTTAATATTACGTAATTTATTTTTTTGGGTGTATTTTTCTTCATTTTTAAAACAATTTTTTATAACTCTTCGAAACTACCAAAAAATCATCATCAACCAATTGATCGACAGAATTTAATTTTTTTGAAGTTGACTGCTTGAAGACAATATTTGGATTCTCTTTATATTTCTCCAAGTATCTGCGGTATTCTTCTGAATTGCTGGCGTATTGCTTGTTTTTTACTGCTTGCTGAATATTTTCTTTGAAATCGTGGGTGAATTTATAATGCAAAAGGACAGTGCTTGTATCAGCGATGATTGCATTGTTAGAGAAGTGTTGGTGGGCAATTGGCTCTATTGAATCATCGTAAAATAGTAGGGGCATCTTTGTTAGCCAAACTCTATCTAATCCAAAAATTGTACTTCTTATTCCACCTCTAAATATTTTAATATCGTCATTTAATATTTCTTTATAATAAAAATTTACTGAAAAAATTCTATTTATTATCCCACCTCTAAATAATTTTATTATTTTTTTAAATAGCCCAACAAGCTCAAAGTCATTTGGAGCAAATTTCCCATTCTCATTGAAATCATCTTTTCTTATTTGGCTAACATCGTAATAATTATAATCACTGAGGCTGTGTTTTTCGTTAGGTATCTTTTCCATAAACATATCAAGCATCTGCGCAACAACCGCATTAGCACCACTTTTTTTAATATAACTCAGAAATTGCTCTAAACTTATCTTATCAGAATGAGGGTAGTCCCATAGCTCATCTATATCAACAGTTAGACTCCATCTATTTTTAGCGAATCTCTCCACAAGGTATCTCCTTAAAAGGATATTGTTATTTTTAAATGGAACATCTGTTTGCAGAATGGTTATATTTTCATAATCCTTGGCAATTTCTAATGTCTCGTCTTTTGACCTATTATCGAGAAACACAATATGTTTGAAGCCTTTTTTTTGGTAATGTTCGATAAAATCCTTGATCCAAGTCTCACCATTTTTAACAAGACACAAAACTATTGCTTCGTTGGTAGAGTAGTTTATTAATGGAGGACCGAAAACAACTCTTGTGTTTTTTTGTATATTATCTAATTTTTTAGATTCAATTAGGTTAATTAAGTATTTTTTCATATCATTTTATATGATTATAGACTCTATTCACATCTTTGTAGTACGCGTAGATTTTCCTTAGCGAATATTTTGAACTCCAATAGTGTTTAGCAATCGCATATTTATTTTCTATATTTCGATTATGTATATAAAGATTTGGATTTAATCTGTTTATTTTTATATTTTTCCTTTCTCTTGCCTCGCCAAAATTAACCGCCATAAATTTTTGGTCTCCAACACCATTTGGTCTATATAAAGTAACAAAATTTTCCATTTTAAAACATTTCTCCGCCAGTTCTAAATTTATCATGGATTTATAGTAGCATATAAGCCCGCTATTAAGATTTTTCACATAATTTAATTCAGTATTAATTAAATATTTATCTTGATGCGAGTTAACAGGGTATTCGCTACTTAACAATGCTTCTTTTTTGTCCATATCGATCCAATTTTTTATCTCTTTTGCTTTTCTTAAAAACAATATATCTGAATCAAGAGATATTATTTTTCCGGTCTTAGATAAAAAATAAAAATCAGTTAATTTTCTCAATAAGACATTTTCACTTCTTAGTTTTTTAATCAATGGGTACTTTTCCAGTTTTGGTATAACAATTTTATCCGCCTCTTTTACGTTATATATTTTTAATCCTTCTATGTGTTTTTTGAGCATTCTAATGTCGTCTTCGGTTAGGCTTCCATCATCGTGGACAATTATTGAGCAGTTATTAGTTGTGTTTTTGATAAAGCTTTTAATTGAATATAAATAAACATATAAATCTCTGTGACACACAAGACTATGAACTTCTGTTTCAGATTTATTGTCAGATTTAATAGGTTTTGTATTTTGTATGTTTTTAAACATAAATCTTATGAAAAATAAGTACACAATTTTTTTAAAAAAACTTGGTTTTATTTTGTGTGAATATATAATTCTTTTTATCTTTTTTAAAAAAGTAATCATACTCAACAATATTTATCTTTATACTCTTTCATAATTTCTGCCAGAAAAACTTTGCCAGGGGTGTCAGATTTTTCGTATTCTTTTATCCAAGCATCAGAGTCGCTTGTAAACATTTTACTCCTATCAAATTTATATGCTGATTTAAAACAGTGCAGTATTTTCAAGTCTTCGAGGTTGCCCCAGCTGTTATATATTTCATCCAAGTATTGCACTTTGACTCCGTTTTTAATACAGGATAATGCCACCGCACCTTGTTCAATTGGCCAAGAGGGGATGACTTTTTTCTTTGATTTCAGAATTCCTTTTTTGTATAAAAAGCTGAATAAGGGGATACTTTCTATTATATTTCTGATTCTCCACTCATTAAAAATCTTGTAAGTTATTTGAATTGAATCATCTTTTATTTTCTCGGCTACATTCGGTGTTGCGACAAAGACGCCCGTATTAAACATTGGCCATTCTTTTTCTCCTCCAAAATTAACTCTGAGTGAGGTTTTTTCTTGGTAGTTATCTCCGCAAAATTCCTTTACCAAAGAATCAAAATCAACAAAAGATTCTCTGTCACTTTTCCCGCCTCTTCTACACAAAAATTCCGCTTCTCCTTTCTCGATTGGATCAAATAATGAATCTAACGGCGCTTTGATAACTGTATCGCAGTCCATGAAAAGAAGAGCGTCATAAGTAGACGGGTCAATCGCATGGAAAACATTCAATTTAGAAGTGTGGGGAATTGCTCCTAATCTCGGCATTGTCTTGAATTCAATAGGTGAAAAGTGCTTTTCAAGAAATTCTCTATCTTTTTTCTGAATCGGCTTGTCGTTTGTTATTAAAACCACCGGGGTATCTTTGTATAACCCGCCATTTTTTCTAAGCGAATAAATCAGCAGCTTTACCTGATTTATAAATTTACTATTCGTTTCGGATACGATCCCTAGCTTGACTCTCATAGTGCTTCTTATTGTATCTAATTTACCAATCAATTGAAAATAACAGTAGACTGCAAAAATTGGTGGGGTTATATATACTCTTGTAAATAGGTATATATTGTGCTAATCTTTTTCCCATGACAGATGAAAATACAACAAACGAAGCAAAGCTTTATGAATTAGGATTTCATGTTAATCCTGCTATTAACGATGACCAAATTTCAAAGAAAATCGATGAAATAAAGGCTGTTTTAACAAAAAATGGCGCAGAGATTGTTAAAGAGGGTGAACCACAAGCTATGAAATTAGTTTATGAAATAACTAAAAGTATTGCTGGAAAAAATGAAAGATTTACAACTTCAACTTTTGCATGGATTAAGTTTAATTCTACAGCAGAAGGGATTGAATCAATAAAAGAAGAAATTGATGCTAATGATGAAATTATCAGAAGTATTATTATAAAAACTACAGATGATGATGAACATAGCACTTCAAAAATTACTAACGAGGACAAGTCAGAAGAAGACGATTCAGAGGGAGAAGGATCAGAAGAAGAAAAAGCACCAGAGACAGTAGAAGTTTCAGAACAAGATGATTCTGAGGAAGATACCGAAGAAGCTCCTGCTGATGATTCAGAAGACGATAAATAATTCATCTCCAAAATACAGAGTAGGGAAAGCGCCAAAAGGCGTTTTTTCTTTTTTCTAAAATCTTTCTAAAATACTGTATTGACAAATGTAGCTACTTTATAATAATATGTAGCTACGTGAGTAAGATAGATAAATTAATTCACAAATTTAAAACAAATCCCGAAACCCTAAAATATAGAAATATTAAGAATGTTTTAATTCATCTTGAATTTGATTTAATCAAGGCAAAAGGTAGTCATGTTAAGTATAAACATTCTAAATTGAATACAGATGTTATTGTTCCAATCCATAATGGTGAATGCAAAAATTTCTATAAAAAAGAAATACTTAAAATATTAATTATAAATAAAATAATAAAATGAAAACAAAATCATTCATTAAAATAAAAAATAAAAATTACTCTTATATTTTGGAGAAAAAAACCAAAAATAGAATTCGTCTAATATCAAAAGATGCAAACATTGATCAAGTTTTTTTGAATGAGGATATCCCAAATTTAATTATAGACTTACCAAATTTAATTATCGCTGAACAAAAGTATTTAGATAAACAAAATGAAATAATTAGATTTAGGATTTCTCCAAAAGACAAAATGAGAATTGAAAAAAAGGCCATATCTAAGGGGTATGATTCAGTATCGCAATACCTGCGTGATTTAGCATTAAATTAATTTAATTTCAAATTCTAAAATCTTTCTAAAATTTCAAATTGACTATCGGCGATTTTCGGTTAAGATTTAATCATGTATATAAATAAAGCAATGATAGTGGGAAATTTGACAAGGGACCCAGAACAAAAAACCTTGCCATCAGGAATTGCGGTTACAACATTTAGTTTGGCCACAAATCGTGTTTATAAGGATAAAGAGGGTAACAAGCAAGAAAATGTAGATTATCACAATATTGTCGTTTTTGGTCGTCAGGCCGAGACTTCAGGGCAATATTTGAAGAAAGGGCAGTCATGTTTTGTTGAAGGTAGAATGCAAACTAGATCTTGGGAACAAGACGGAGTTAAAAAATATAGAACTGAAGTGGTCGCAGAAAGCGTGCAATTTGGACCAAAGTCTGGTAGTATGGCTGATACGCCAAAATCAGATGCTGAGAAACCACAAGAATCTCCATCAGATGATGGTAATCAAATTGAATATCCAGAGGATGAAATCAATCCAGAAGATATTCCGTTTTAGTAGCTAGAGTGTCGACTCTTCAAAAAAACGACCGTAATTTAATTACTAAATATGTCTGAAAAACAATGTTTCTTTAAAGAAAACAATATTGAACATATCGATTACAAAGATGTTCATGTTCTAAAACAATTCGTAAATCCAAACGGTAGAATTATTGGTAGCAAGAGATCAGCTGTCAGTGCAAAAATGCAAAGACGTCTGGCAAAAGCAATCAAAAGAGCAAGATTCATGGCTTTGATGCCATACATCAATCGATAGTAAAATTCGATACCTTCTTTAAGATAAAAAATAACAAAAAACGCGACACTAATCGCGTTTTTTGTTTTTAAATTGTTTGACATTTAAAATAAAAGTAATAACATCAAATATTAGAGCTGGTGGATGCTAGTTCAAAAAAACAAAAACCAACAACGAAAGGTGCATTAATGAAAAGGGAAAATAAAATTGAGCTAACAGAACTGCAAACTCTGAGAATGGAGGTCTTGGAGGAAACAGGGGCTAGTTTCAGTAAAATTAAATGTCCAAAGATCAGAAAACTTCTAAAAGAAGGTTTTGGTTGTGAAGAGGTGGTTGCTATGTATAAGGTTTCCTATCTGGATTCCTGTGGTAGTAAGAGACCGATTCCAATTGATCATCTTGGGGAATTTGCTGAAATTTTCTTGGGTAAAGAGTTTACCGAAGAAGAGCTTAGTTCTACAGTCGATTATCTTCGTAGTATTTACCAAAATAGTAAATACAATGGTGGTAAGCGATACTGCACAAGTAAACTTATCAGACAAGCTATTGATCTTGCGAAAGAACATGGCCTTGATGATTTGGGCGATATGCAAGATATTCTTGTTGAGTCATTTGTCAGAGGTAGTATGAATTCTGTAGAGCAGGACTGTTCTCATATTGGTATGATTGATCCTGATGAGGAGCCAAATCGTATTTGCGAACTGACTGAATGCGGTAGGCCAGCCTACTAAATTCTCACTGCAGATTGCAGATTTTTTCATAAACAAACAACCCCGCTTTCGAGCGGGGTTTTTTTGTTTTTTAAAGAATGAAATTTAATAATTATTTTACCCTCTCGACATATTCAGACTTTTCAGTATTAATAACAACGCTTTCACCTTCTTCGATAAAAATAGGGGCATTTACAACCAGTCCAGTCTCTAGAGTGATTTGCTTGTTAGCACCAGTTGCGGTGTTGCCTTTGACGGCTGGTGGGGCATCGACAACCTTTAATTCAACCTTGATAGGAATTTTGATACCAATAATTTTTTCATCGAATAGCAGAGCATCGACCTCTGAATTTTCTTTGATAAATTTTACCTTGTCACCAATGACTTCCTCGTCTAGTTCAAAACGATTTGCTGGGTTATTAATTTCACAAAACCAAAATTCATTTGTGTTTGCTTGGCGATTTGGCTTTTTGAATAAAAATTTTATCTTTTTATAGTCCAAGTCTGCCTCCTCAACAGTGTCAGTCACATGAAAAGTCTCGGCGCGGACAGAGCCGGTAATTAAATTACGCAGTTTGGTTTGGTTAACCGGCTTTCTCTGTTGTTTGCGAAAAACATTCGAGCTAAGCACTTCATAAGGCTCATCGCCCAAAACGATATACTTTCTTTCTTTTATTTCATTGTAATTCAACATAATAGGGAAGATATTAGCACAATTAATTGTCTTCTTTAAGGGCTTTTCTTATTTTAGTCATTATTTCATTGCTGACTTTTTTATTTTCTTTTAGATAAGTCCTAGCAGCATCATAACCACGACCCAATTTTTCTTCACCGTATGAGTAGAATGCACCAGCTTTGCTGATGATTTCGTATTTTTCACCCAAGGCAAGCATTTCACCTTCGCGAGAAATACCTTCGTTATACATCAGATCAAATTCTGTCATCTTGAATGGGGAAGCGACCTTGTTTTTGACGACTTTGACGCGTATCCTACCGCCCATAATTTCTTCACCTTTTTTAATTTGAGCGATTCGACGAATATCTAATCGAACTGAAGTATAGAATTTCAAAGCCCGACCACCTGGAGTCGTCTCTGGATTACCAAACATCACCCCGATTTGCATTCTGATTTGGTTAATGAAAATAACTACTGTTCCAGTCTTTGCAACGAGAGCAGTCAATTTGCGTAGTGCCTGAGACATCAGACGAGCCTGCTTTCCAACATGATAAGCTCCCATATCTCCCTCAATCTCATCCTTTGGCGTCAAAGCCGCTACAGAGTCGATAACAATCACAGAAATCTTGCCAGACCTAACCAGTGATTCTGTAATTTCAAGAGCCTGTTCACCAGTATCAGGTTGAGAAATCAATAAATCGTCCGTATTAACACCAATTTTCTTGGAATAATCAGGATCCATGGCATGCTCTGCATCGACAAAGGCACAAATTCCGTCATTTTTCTGAGCTTCAGCAATAATGTGAAGCGCAAGCGTCGTCTTACCAGAAGATTCTGGTCCATAAATTTCCACAATCCTACCTTTTGGTATTCCACCGATTCCCAACGCATCATCGAGACCGATTGACCCTGTAGGTATTGCATCGACATTTACCTTGCGACTCTCACCAAGTTTCATGATTGATTCATCCCCAAACTTTGTCTTGATCTCTTTTAGAGTTGCTTCGATGTTAATTTGGTTTTCTGCTTTTTTGTCAGCAGACGACATTTTCTCTGTATTTTTTTCTACATCTTTTTTAACTTCGATATCTTTTTTTGTTGTTTTCTTTTTTGGCATAGTTCTTGTATTTTAACATCTATTACTAAAATTTCTTTAAAATTCGTCTAAAGAAGTAGAAGGGGAGGAAGCGCTTGTTTCTAGGCTTGTTGTGGCATTTTCTAAAATATTTTCACCACCTTCTTCGACACCCTCATTTTCTATTTGATCATTTTCATCCAAAAGTTCGTCCAAAAATTCCTCTGGATTTTTACCCTCGTAAACCAATTCAATCTGCTTTTCAATCCTCCTATCAAATTTATCTCTAGCTAAAATAGTTATTATATTATAACCAGGGTAGAGTAGAACCGGCTCACTAAATCGATTTTCTTCGTTAGTATTGATTTTCCTATTGTTAAGCTCGATAAATGCGATATTTCGCGCTTCACCCTCGATCAAAACTAGAGGACTTTCCTCAATCGTCACACCACTTTGCGGAGCGAAAATTTCAATCTGAGGCCCCGCAATAAAAATCCTAGAGTTGTATAGGGCATAACCGACTATTGCAACAACAAAAAACAGGTAAATAGCGTTCTTTATTATTTTAGCAGTGTTATATTTGCTCATTTTCTTCTTCTGAATTATCTTCGTCTGAATCTGAAGAAGCTTCATCATAAGAGTTGCCGCTATCAGCGCCATCACCATCATCACCTCCGGTCAATATTTCACGAGGTTTTGATCCGTCGGCTGGTCCAATTACACCGTTTTCTTCCAAAATATCCATAATTCTAGCCGCACGAGAGTAACCAATTTTTAGTTTTCTTTGTAGGTATGAAGTAGAGGCTTTTCCTGCATGGATGACGACCGCTTTGGCTTCACTGTATAAATCGTCTTCGTCCTCGCCGTCATCTTCTATTGCGTTAAATAATGACTCACTATTTGATTCTTCGGCTTTTGCATCTAGATCAATCGCATCGCTTAATCCATCGAATTCGTAATTTTTATACAGATAACTTACAACACTTTTCACTTCATTCTCTGAAATAAAGGCTGATTGAATACGGCGAGGTTGTGAAATATCTCCAGAAAGGAAAAGCATATCTCCAGCGCCGAGCAGTTTCTCAGCACCCGGCATATCCAAAATTGTCCTAGAGTCAATCTGAGAGGCGACTTGGAGGGCAATTCTAGATGGGATATTGGCTTTGATAAGACCAGTAATAACATTAACAGAAGGTCTTTGTGTTGAAATAATCAAGTGAATCCCAACAGCACGAGACATTTGAGCCAAACGAACTATTCCAGACTCTAATTCGCGAGGATAAGTCTGCATAATATCAGCCAACTCATCAATAATAACGACGATATAAGGCATTTTTTCGGGCATATCTTCAGGGTCACCACCTTTTTTAAGGGCAGGCTCCAAAATATTTTCATGATAAGAGGTGATATCGCGAACACCGTGCTCTTCTAAAATGTCATAACGACGACTCATTTCTTTTCCGGCCCATTTTAGCGAAAGGATAGTTTTCTTTGGATCAGTAATAACAGGCGTTAATAAGTGAGGGATTTTGTTATACATGGTAAGTTCAACGCGTTTTGGGTCAATCATGATGAACTTCAGCATCTCAGGGGAGTTTCTATATAATAGAGAAGTAATAATAGCGTGAATCGTTACAGACTTTCCGGCACCAGTTGCACCAGCAATCAGCATGTGAGGAGCCTTGGCAAGGTTTGTAAAGAGTGAATCTCCAGAAATTCCTCGTCCAAGTCCGAGCAACAAGGGCTTATCGCTTTTTTGGAATTCAGTATTTTTGAAAATAGAGGCAAGTCCGACCGTTGTTTTGCTTGAGTTTGGAATTTCAATCCCGACAAGAGACTTTCCAGGAATAGGTGCCTCGATACGAAGAGGGTGGGCAGCTAGCGCCAGAGCCAGATCATTTTGCAGAGAGACGATTTTTGAAAGCTTGACCCCTTGGGCAGGTTTCAAGGCGTAACGAGTAACCGATGGTCCGACTGAAACTTCATCCATTTCGACTTGGATTCCAAAATTCGCCAAAGTCCTCTTGATGATATTTGTGTTTGCTTTGATATCGCCGACTCCTGGCTTTCCGGAATCTTTTGATAGTAGTGAGAGTGGGGGAGCTGTGTATTCTTTGAAGCTTTCATTTTTTCGAGAAAAGAAAATAAGTCCATTTGTTTTTTTCGGTTCTTCTTCTTTTTTGTCTTTTCTGACCACTTCGATTTCCTCGTCTTCTTCCTCATCACTCTCTTCTGCTTCTTCGGTCGACTCATCTTCAGGTTGCTTGATTTCCGGCTCAACCTCCTCGTCGCTTTCTTTTTTGTCACGAGAAAAGTATTTGCTCATGAAGTCTTGGATGTGTGAGAATTTTAGTGAAAGATCAAAAATGACTAAAATTGAAATAATTAAAACTCCGATGTGTCCGATGACTGTCATCCATGTGCCAAAAAGAGAGAGTAGGGGAACATTGATGTAGTGTCCGATCATTCCTCCTTCTTTTATTACGATATCTATCAGTCCAAGTCCGGTCATTAGCATCAGCGAAGCTCCTATAATTTTCGGCCACGCCAAATTGTGGCTAAGAGATTTTATAAATGAAGCTCCGAGTATCAATAAAATAATTGGCAACAAATAATAACCAATCGGTCCAAAAATTAATTCTAAAAAATTATGAACTGCAGTCCCAACTATCCCTGCCTTACCAAAAGGCGACAGCACCAAAAATAATGAAATTATAATAAAAAATATTGCGGTAATACCCTCAAGAGTTTCTTTTTTGAAAGCATTTAAAAAGCTTTCAGAATCTTCTTTTTTGTTCTTCTTTTTTCGTCCCATATTTAAAGAATTATAGCATATTGTGATTTGAGGGGTGGGGATTTTATCAAGATTTTATTTGTATAATTTGCTGTGTGTTCCTATATCTATAAAAATGATAACTTTATTATTTTCCTTAAGTCTAAAAACTGCTCTGATGTCACCAGTGATGTTTATACTAAAACAGTCTTTATATTTCCCGTGAAGTTTATGAGTATTTAGTCTTTTGTCGTGTAAATCAACGAGTAGTAGTTTTATCTTTAAATTAAACTTGTCTTTGTTTGCTTTTGTTAATTTTTGGTATTCTTTTTCAAATTTCTTTTTGTAAAGAATTAGCATTACTGTTTGTTTAGGTTTTTAATGAAATCGTCAGCATTGTCAAAAGGACCTTCAAGTTTTCCTTTCTTGTAGTCTTGCTCAGTTTCCTCAATCAAAGATTCTAGATAAGGGGTCATCTTATATTCTTTTGCAGAGAAAGTAACTTCTTGATCTCTTACGAATTGTTTTAGGAAAGAGTTAACAACAGTGCTTAGCGGAACACCTATTTCAGAAGCAACTCTCCGAGCCTCTTCTTTTAGTTTTTTATCTGTTTTAACATTTAAAATTGTATACATATACCAAAGTATATACAATAGTATTTTAAAGTCAATAATAAATTTTAGTTTTATTTTAACTATCTCGACTATCTCGGAAATCAAGATTTGATCATGAATTAAAGCGTGATAAGACTGAGACGTTAATAAAAGACTAAAAACCTTGACATTAAAGACAATATCAGTATTATGTCTAATAAGAGTGTCTTTTACATAAAAGTGTCCTAAACCAAAAGGACACTTTTGTTTTTAAGTAAAAGACATATCTAAAAGACATTATGGATTTTAGAAAACAATCAAATAAAGACTTGGCTACAAGTAGCAATACAAACCTAACTATTTTCAAGGACGAAAGTTTTGTCTTTTTATACAAAAAGACAGAAAGACTTTCTACCGCTATCTATCTCATAACAAATTTGATGAGTGTCCAAGAACCTATCAAATGGCAACTGAGAAAAACAACATTAAACCTATTGGACAATGTTATGTCCTTGAGTAATGCAACCATGTCTTCTAGGGAATCGGTCCTACGAGATATTAGTCAAAAACTATTTCAATTAATCTCACTGTATAATGTGGCGTTTAGATCTGGTTTTATATCAGAAATGAATTATAGAATCGTTAACGAAGAGTTAAATAAAATAGCAAACTTTGTTGATGAATTTGATATGAAAGAAAATGAATCAAGGACAAGAATTATTAAAGACGATTTCTTCGCAGAACCTGCTGGAGAAATTATAAAAGACAACGTCTTTTATAAAGGACAACAAAAACAAAAAGGACATCAATCAATGTCTGATAGAAATGTCTTTGAGGAGGATGAACAAAATTCCGCATATTCATCAGTAATTAAAAAGACACCAAAAAAGACACTTACTGAAAACAAAACTACAAACAAAACTACAAACAAAATTCACGAGAGAAACAAGAGAAGGGAAGAGATTATTAATATCATAAAACAAAAGAAAGATGTTTCTGTAAAAGACATTTCTGCTATTATAAAAGACACTAGTGAAAAGACACTTCAGAGGGAATTAGTTTCGATGGTCGAGGAAGGTGTCCTTGAGAAAGAGGGCGAGAGACGATGGAGCAGATACATGATTAAAGGACAATAAAATTTAAATATCAAAATGCCAATCAGAATGCCGGTCCGCAAACTGCCAATCCGAAATAGAAAATAAAAGTCGCCGTGTCACAGAAAACTATTGGTAGGTATTGAGATATTAAGGATTTTCTGTTAATATTTCAATGTCCATCGATAGGGTAGTGATTGGATTAGAATGAATAATTTTATTTATTTTTGCTGAAAAAATGCTTAAAAATAAAGTTATCCACATCATTACTTTACAGCAATGTAAATGGGCTTATAATATAGACATACGGATCGAATGATAGATCGCTTATATTGGTGAACTCAGAACGAAGTGAACATTTACAATTAAATACGGTTATGCATCGTAAACGTTGTAAACTATTTTTACAGAAAGGATGATCAATCCCGATTTTTTGCTTGTTGTATTTTGAAATTTATTTTGAAGTTTTGAAAAAAATAAAAAACATTTTTAGAAATATGCAGAGCAAAAATGAACGACAGACAAGACAGAAAAAGACAGCAACAAAGAATCCAAAACTCAAATCAAGTTTGTCGAAAACTTTTTTGAGATGGAGATTACAAGCAATCAGACAGAAATGTCTGCCGCGCCCATACGCGGTAAAATTCCGCAGGACAGTCATGATAGAAACTGAGATGGGGTATTGGACCCGTCGTGTTATTAGTAAACGTTTATTAGTAAATTAGTCCGAGGAGATCCACAAATTTAAAAGTTAACGGATCGACTCATAACTTAAGACTTAAAAATTAAAAAAAATTATGCAAAATTTAATCGCAAAAACAGCAGGTGTTGTTGTAGCTATTGCACTTTTCGTAGGTGTAGCAGTTCCAGCTTCTGCTTTGACAGCAAGCGAGTTAGTTGAATTGCTTATTTCTCTAGATATCATTTCTTCAGAAAAAGCAGATGCAGCTCGCGCAGCTCTAGGAACAACTGGTTCTACTTCAGGTTCAACTGCAGCAGGATACAACTTCACTAGAGACTTAACAATCGGATCAACAGGAGCAGATGTAGTAGCCCTACAAGATGTTCTTATTGACCTAGGATACTTAAATATCCCAGCAGGTGTTTCAAAAGGGTACTTCGGTTCTCTTACACAATCAGCTCTAGCTTCAATGCAAGCAGCTGAAGGAATCTCACCAGCATCAGGATACTTTGGTCCAATCACTAGATCAGCATTCGCAGGTCTAGTTTCTACACCAACTACACCAACTACACCAACTACACCAAGTACTGGTCTACAAGGTGGAGCTGGAAGTATTGATGTAACAGAAAGATCATCAGGTGTTGAAGATGAAGTTCTAGAAGGAGCAAACGAGGTTAAAGTTCTTGGTTTCGAAATTGAAGCTACAGGATCAGACATCGCAGTTACTTCAGTACGTGTTGAATTTGAACACGATGGTTCAGGTTCAGACAGACTAGATCGTTATGTTGATGAAGTACAAATCATGATGGGAAACACAGTTGTTGGTACAGTTGACGTAGATGATTTCTCAGAAAACAATGATGTGTATTCAAGAAACATTGCAGTTTCAAATGCTATTATTGATGAAGATGAAGAAGAAAGATTCTATGTTGCTGTTTCAGCAATCAGAAATATTGATAGTAACGATCTTGATGAAAATTGGGAAGTTGCTATTGGTCAAATCAGATATGAAGATGCAACAGGAGCAATCCTAACTGACGCAACAGGTACAGGAGTAAATGGAACAATCACAGAAACATTTACTTTTGAAGATCTTTCAACTTCAGGAGATGTTGAACTAACAGTTCGTGAAGATGATTCATCAATTAACAATGCAAGAACAATTGAAATTTCAGAAACAAGCGACACAAATGGTGTTGAAATCCTAAGCTTCGAATTAGAAGCTGAAGGTTCTGATCTAGAACTTGATTCATTGGAAATCGATATTACATCAGTAGGTGCTGGTGTTACTGAAATTGCTAACGACTTCGAATTATTTATGGAAGGAAAAGAAGTTGGTAGAGTAACAATTGATGGTGGAAGTTTCGCTTCAAGCTCAGTCCCAACAAGAACACTTACATTCATCGATCTTGATGATGATGATGTAGTTATCGAAGAAGGAGATAGAGTTTCATTTGTATTGAAAGCTGACATCAATGATATTGATGGAGGATTCACAAATGGTGATTCATTCTCAGTTGTATTTATCGATTCAGCTGACATTGATGCTGATGATGAAAACGGTGATACTGTTACAGATCTAAAAGGTTCAGCACAAGCTGATGACATTAGTTTCGCTGCAACAGGAATCATGTTGTCAGAAGGGGATAATGATTCTTCAGCTAGAATCTTTAACCTAGATACAACAAGTACTGATGACCAAGGTAAGTTCGAAATTAACTTCACAGTTAAAGCATTCGATGAAACAGCTTACATTGCTCTTACAGCTACAACTACAAATACAGCAGTTAGCGCTGCAGGTGCATACGGTTACATTGAAGATGTGAACAATAACGATGTTGTTGTTTCAACAGGTACAACTACAGCAACTCTAGAAAGAGTTAGTGGTGGTACAATCGATGGAAACTACGTGAGATTAAACCCAGGACAAGAAGTTGATTTGAAATTAACTCTTTACCACGATGCTGCTTCTACAGGAAACTTTAGAGGACAACTTGGACAAGTTAACTTCAATGATACAAAAGCTGCTGGAGATGACTCACAAGATGCAGTTCCTACATCAGATTACCAATCACCTTCAGAACAAATTCTTAACTAGTTTTAGTTAAAAATTTCTGAAAGTAATTGAGAGTTTCTCGATAGCAAAAATCGAAAAGTTTAGAACAACTTAAAAGTTCAGCAAAAAACCACTCGCAAGAGTGGTTTTTTGTTTACCTCAAAAATCCCGCTCGTAAAACGGCGGGGTTTTTGTGTTTTATATTTTGTTCGGTTTAGATTTTATTTATCAGGATTTTAGGGGGTTTTGTTAGGGTCTGGTGGTGCTTAAAGACTTTGATGAGTGGAATAAGGTTAAGAAGAATGTTAATGCTTATAACAATAGGCGGTATTATAAAGCAAGAGAAATTTGGTGGTGTAAGTTGGGGATTAATATTGGTTTTGAACAAGATGGAACAGGTAAGGAATTTGATAGACCAGTATTAGTTATCAAGAGGTTCAATAAAGATATTTCTATAGTTGCTCCTTTAACTACTTCTAATAAGAATAATAAATATTATATATCAATAGGTAAAATAGGAGGTAAAAATGCGAAAGTAATAATATCTCAAATTAAATTAATAGACACAAAAAGATTTTATAAAAGAGAAGCTATTCTAGATAAAGAAACTTTTAATTTAATCAAAAAAACTATCAGAAACATGTTCTGGTAGCTTTTTGTTTTCCCTCTTTCGAGGGCGGGCCCGAAGGCATTTGTACCCTCCATAATATCAAACTCAGCTTTTTTGTCAAAATTCGTCTTGAGCCGGATTTTAATCTTTTTTTATCAGGATTTTAGGTGGTTTTGGTAGGATAAATTTTATTAATATGTTAATCGATGAAAAAATTAGTTAATAACTTTGCTTTTATAGACAGTCAGAATTTAAATCTTGGGATTAGAGATCTCGGTTGGGAATTGGACTTTAAAAAATTTTATAAATATTTAAAAGAAAAATATTCTACTACAAAAGCCTATATATTTATAGGTTATATACCTGGAAATGAAACATTATATACAAAACTTCAAAACATGGGCTACATTTGTATCTTTAAACCAACTCTTGAATTGAAAGGTGGAAAAATAAAAGGAAATGTTGACGCAGAATTAATTTTGCACACAATGATACAGTATAAGAATTTTGATAAAGCAATCGTTGTCTCTGGTGATGGCGATTTTTATTGTTTAGTTGAATATTTGCTAAATGAAAATAAATTAGAGATTGTTTTGGTGCCAGATGAAAAGAAATATTCAGCTTTGCTGAAGAGGCTTAGTCGCCCTGATAAAAACATTTTTGAATTTTTAAATAGAAAAAGAAACAAGTTAGAGCTTAAATAAAATAAAAAGGCTTTGTAAGGGACGGAACCCCTACAAAACCTTTTCGTCGTGATGTTTTTATAGTATCAAATTCATTTTTAATGTCAAAATTGGTTTTTAGTTCGATTTTAATCTTTCTTTATAATGATTTTAGGTGAGTTTGTTAGGGTTTGGTGGTGCGCAAAGACTTTGATGAGTGGAATAAGATGAATAAGCAGATAAATTTATCTGAAAATAAACCAATTTTTTATGAGAGAGAAATTTGGAATTGTAATTTAGGGTTGAATATCTCTAGTGAACAAGATGGTGTCGGGGCTAATTTTATAAGACCAGTTTTGATTTTTAAAAAGTTTAATAAATCCATATTTTGGGCTATTCCCCTAACGAGAACAATAAAAACATTGCCATTTTATCACACCTTCCAATCGGTATTTGATGATCAAAAAAGCACAGCGATACTTTCTCAGATTCGGTTACTGGATTCAAAGAGGTTATTAAATAAAATTGATTATATTGAATCGTTAGATTTTGAAGATTTAAATAAAAAATTCAAGGAATTACTCCCTTGAATTTTTTCTATTTGTTACCCTTGCTTTCGCAAGGTCTTGCCGAAGCCGTTTGTATTCATAATGATAACAAACCTGCCTCTCTTGTCAAAACTTTTCTTTATCAGGATTTTAGGTGGTTTTGGTAGGGTTTGGTGGTGCGCAAAAATTTTGATGAGTGGAATAAGATGAAGAAAAAGATTGATAGAAAATCAAAAGGTCGTTTTTATCATGAAGGGGAAGTATGGTGGTGTAATATAGGGCTGAATATAGGTAACGAGCAACATGGTGATTATATTAATTTTAAAAGACCCGTTATAGTTATTAAAGGGTTGAGTCTAATGACTTTCTTTGCAATACCACTCACCACTTCACAACAAGAGCATAAATATAGATTTGATGTTGGGCTAATTGGCGGTAAACAGGCAAAAGCAATTATATCTCAAATGAAGGTCGTAGATACTAAAAGATTATCTCAACTAATTTGTGTATTAGCCGAGGATTTATTTCAAGAAATTAAAAAAGCGATTAAAGATTTGTTTTAATCGCTTTTTGTATTTCTTTTAGCCTTCTTTCGAAGGCGGGCCTACGGCACTTGTATCTTCTATATTATCAAATTCATTTTTCTTGTCAAAACTTGTCTTGAGACGGATTTCAACCTTTCTTTATCAGGATTTTAGGTGTGTTTGATAGGGTATGGTGGTGCGCAAAGACTTTGATGAGTGGAATAAGATGAAGAAAAAGATTGATAATAAAATCAATTTTTTGGAAATAAAAGAAAGACAGGTTTGGTGGGCATCCGTTGGGTTAAATATAGGTGATGAGGAAAACGGCAAGAAAAATAGGTATGAAAGACCCGTTTTAATTTTAAAGAATTTTAATAATAGAATTTGTTTAACACTACCTATAAGTTCCAAAAGTGGTGACGAAAAATTCTATCACAAGATAAAAATTAACGGACTTGAAAATTTTGTTATTTTGTCTCAAATTAAGTTAATGAGTGTTAAGAGATTGAGGAGATTTATTAGTAAGTTATATTTTAATGATTTTAACCAAATTAAAGAGAGGGTAATAGATTTGATTAAATAAAACGGAACCACCTATTTCTAGGTGGTTCCTCGGTCGGCTCAATTGCCATTTATGATTACATACTAACAAACCTACCTCTCTTGTCAAAACTTGTCTTTAGACGGATTTTAACTTTTCTTTAAAACTATTTTAGTGTTCATGTGCTACCTTTGATTCATGCCAATAATTTCAAATACCAAATTAATATTTTTATCCGTATTTTTCTACCTTTTCTGTATATTTCCCCTTACACTTCATGCCGAAATTATAATCACCGAAATAATGTATAACCCCGAGGGTGCTGACTCTGGCAGGGAATGGATCGAGGTCTATAATACAGGCGACGAATCGATCGACCTAATAAATTATAGATTTTTAGAAAACGATGTCGCCCACAGATTGTCGCCACATAATCCAGACGACACTGGGTTATTATTAGAGCCACAAAAATATGCCATTATTGCTGACAATTCCACCAAATTTTTGGAGGATTACTCTGAGAACGAATTATTGATAGACTCGGTTTTCTCACTCAAAAACACAGGCGAAGAGCTTTCAATTGTGAATCCTGACGGAGAGATTATCTACACGGTCACATATGATCCAGAGTGGGGAGCTGACGGAACAGGTAGTTCACTGCAAAATACCAACCTCTCTAGTTCTAGTGATGGCGGACTTACTACCAGTTCCGCATCTGATTGGATCCCCGCCCAGCCAACACCCTTCCTAGAGAATGCAACCTCGGCAGACGACCAAAGTGACCAAGGTGATTCTGATGATGGCTCTGGCGCTGATTCGGGTGGTGGTTCTTCCGCTGGTTCTGGAACTTCATCTGGCACAAAATCGACTCATTCCGGAATAAGCGACCTCTCAAACTACAAACCAAAAGTCGACCTAAAGGTTTCTGCTGGTCGCAATCGCTACGCTTTGGTTAATTCCGAAATTGATTTCCATCTTGAGCACAACCAATCAAAAGGAAGTGGTATAAAGGCGCTATGGTCTATGGGTGATGGCAAGCAATTGAGAGGGGATGAAATCAGTTATTCCTACAATTCAGCCGGTGTCTATAATGTCGTTCTAAAAGCTGTAAAAGGTCAAAGCGATTCAACTGCCAGAACCAAGGTCTTCGTCTCGAATCCCGAAATAAACTTGGATTATTCAAAAAGTGGAAAAACTGTGGATGTTCTGTTGAAAAACACTTTAAAACAAGAAATCAATATTGGTAGGTTTACGCTTGTCTTTGAACCTTTTGAGGTAGATACTGATGAAAAGATTGTTTTTAAAATTGCCGAAGACACTATTTTGGACTCTGAAAAGACTTTGGTTTTGACTGGTGAAGTAACAAACTTTCCTTATAAAAAGGGTGAAATAAAATTTTACTATCCAAATCGAAAAAAATATAAACAAATAAATATTGAAACAGAAGAAAAGACGCTTGATTTAAACGAAATATCTGAGTATGTAAATTCAGATCGTAGAAATGATTTTGAAGAAATAATAAATATTTATGAACTTTATATGAAATAAAGAATCAGAATCAAGAATCTATATAAATTTCATCCATTTTTTGCTATAATAATTTTATTAAAAGGGAATTATGCTAAACAAGACATCGTTAACATTCATATTAGTTTTTGTTTCAATTTTAGCAACTAGTCTCTTGTTAATTTATTTAAATCAGTAATCAAAGAAAGATATGTCAATGCAAATACTTGAAAAGCTGTTTGGGAGCATGGCTCGAGTCAAAATAATGAAACTTTTCCTATTCAATCCTGATGAGGATCTCGATCTGCCAGAAATATCTAAAAAGACAAAACTTACCAAACAACAAACTAAAAAAGAACTTAGTAATTTGGATAATGTCGGTTTAATTCGCAAGCGCAGTTTTTTTAAAGAGATAAAGTTAAAAACTGGGATAAAAAAGAAAAGAGTGAATGGTTATGTTTTGAATAAAAATTTTGTTTATTTGAATCACTTGAAAAGTTTGCTTATTAATACTGAACCTTTCAAGCATGCCGATGTGGGAAAGAGGATGCAGAGAATTGGTAAATTAAAGCTGTTCGCTGTTTCTGGAATTTTCATTCAAAACGACGATAGCAGAATTGATATGCTGATTGTAGCGGATGATGTGAAAGACCGCAGTCTCAAAAATTTGATTTCAACGCTCGAATCAGAGGTAGGGAAAGAGCTTCGATACGCCATTTTAGGGTCGCAGGATTTCAAATATCGATTAGGAATACACGACAGACTAGTTCGCGATGTTTTCGATTATCCTCACCAGGTGGTGATAGATAGACTTGGATTTGAGTTATAGATGTTATAATAAAAGTACGACTTATCGAGTCGTCACGTGGCGGTCGAAACCGCACTTAATATTTAAAAATTAATAATTAAACTTAACAGAATTTATGAATACATTAGAAATGTGGACAGTAGTTCTAGAATCATCATTCACAAATGTTTTGAATGGTGTAATCGGAGTACTTCCAAATATAATAATTGCTGTTATTATCGTCCTACTTGGATGGATAATTGGTGCAGCACTTTCAAAAGTGATTGAACAAGTAATTAAATCACTTAAATTAGATAGCGCACTTTCTTCAGCAGGAATTGGTGAAGTTATAGAAAAAGGAGGCTTTAAATTAAATTCAGGAAAATTCCTAGGTGAACTTGTAAAATGGTTTACTATTGTAGTTTTCTTGATTACAGCTTTTGATGTTCTAGGACTTACACAAGTAAATGACTTCCTATCAGGTGTTGTTGTTAATTACATCCCACAAGTTATTGCCGCAGTATTGATTCTATTTATTGCCGCACTAATTGGTGAAGCACTTAGAAAAACAGTTGTTGCCAGCGCTAAAGCTGCAAATCTAGAATCAGCAAACTTTCTAGGTTCAGTTACAAAATGGTCAATTTGGATTTTTGCCGCACTAGCTGCACTTGTTCAACTTGGAATTGGAGTTATCTTTATCCAAACATTATTCACAGGTGTTGTTGCTGCTCTTGCTATTGCACTAGGTATCGCATTTGGTATCGGTGGTAAAGACGCTGCAGCAGAAGCTGTTGATAAAATCAAAAAAGAAATTACTGAGAAAAACTAGTTAAAGTTTTTTGAAGAAAAGCAAAAACCACCTCTGATTTATGGGGTGGTTTTTGGTTGTGTAATTGATGTTTAAAGCGGTGCTAGTGGGGCGTGAATAGGGTATGAATTTTTTTAAAATTGTTATCCACTTTTCATCAAATTTTCTTTTGCTAAAAAGTATTGACTTATTTATTTGCATGCGTATAATAGCCACTACATTTATGAGAAAAAGATTTAGGTTCAAGTGGTCAGTTTAAGAGCATCTGCTAGATGTTTTCAAAGAGGCCGCTTTAAACCATAAGCGGTTTTTAAAAACCTAAAATCTTAATTTCGTAAATTGAACTTTGACATAAACAAACCATCCAAATTTATTTAAGAGTCTTAAACGTCATTTGGGTGGTAATATTGAAAAATACAATCAGGAAATTGTATTTTCACAAACATAAAAAATAGGTAAATTTTTACTTTTGTAAGAATTTACCTCGTAGAAACATATAGTGGTTTTTAGATTTCCTAATGGGAATCTAAGGGCGTATGGTGGATGCCTTGGTTGAAAGAGGCGATGAAGGACGTAGTATGGCTGCGATAAGCTCCGGTAAGATGCCTAACAATCGTTATACCCGGAGATCTCCGAATGGGGGAACCCAACTGTTTTTTAACAGTTATTATAGATTTAATCTATTTTGCATACCTAGGGAAGTGAAACATCTCAGTACCTAGAGGAATAGAAAACAAGTCTGATTAATTCAGACAACATTTCCTTAGTAGCGGCGAGCGAAAAGGAAGAAGCCCAAACCAATTGTATTTATATAATTGGGGTTGTAAGACTGTAACTTAGCTTCGGCTAGGAGAGTTACAAAGTGATTTATTAGTTGAATTAACTGGAAAGTTAAACCTTAGACGGTAATAGTCCCGTAAACGAAAATAAATCATCTCTCTTGTTACAGCTCTTGAGTAGCTCAGGACACGAATAGCCTGAGTGAATCTACCAGAACTAACTGGTAAGGCTAAATACTCTTTCAAACCGATAGTGAACTAGTACCGTGAGGGAAAGGTGAAAAGTAGCCCGGTGAGGGCGGTGAAATAGACCTGAAACCATATGTCTACAAATAGTTGGAGAGGAGCTAAAATTTATTTTAGCATCCTCGACAGCGTGCCTATTGAAGAATGAGCCAACGAGTTTAATCATTTTCTTTGTCTAAGCCCATAGGGGCGAAGGCTAAGCGAAAGCGAGTCTGAACAGGGCGTTTAGATAATGATTAAGACCCGAAGCCAAGCGATCTACCCATGAGCAGGGTGAATCTTTTAGAAATAAAAGAGGAGGCCCGAACCCTTTCGTCGTACAACGCGTTGGGATGACTTGTGGGTCGCAGTGAAAAGCTAATCGAGCTTGGTAATAGCTGGTTCTCTCCGAAACATCTTTAGGGATGGCGTTATGTGTTCCCTCTGGGGGTAGAGCACTGGAAGGTTGGAACAGGGAGAAATCTCGTCCAACCTATCAAACTCCGAATACCAGAGATTAAAAACATAGCAGTAAGACTACGGGCGCTAAGGTTCGTCGGTCTAAAGGAAAACAGTCCAGATCTCAAGCTAAGGTCCCTAAATTTATACTAAGTGCACTTAAGGTGGTGAAATTTCACTGACAACGAGGAGGTTGGCTTAGAAGCAGCCATCCTTTAAAGATAGCGTAACAGCTCACTCTTTCAGAGATTTTGCGCCGCAGATTATCGGGGCTAAGTATAATACCGAAGCTGAGGGCTTGTGGATTCTTCGGAATTCATGAGCGGTAGGAGAGTATTCGTGTCTGCGCTGAAGCCAAAGGGGTGACCCATGGTGGAGCGTCACGAAGTAAGAATGTTGGCACAAGTAACCACAATGCGGGTGAGATCCCCGCACGCCGAAAAATCAAGGTTTCCTCTGCAATGACAATCAGCGGAGGGTTAGTCGGTCCTAAGGAAATGACGAAAGTTGGATTCGATGGACAGACGGTTAATATTCCGTCACTTGATTATGGTGCGATGGAGGGACGGAGTGTATTATGATGAGCCTATTATTGGATTTAGGTTCTTACTAAGAGGCCGTACTGTAGGTAAATCCGCAGTATATAAGCCGATTTAGAGAGAAAATTTCGCGGGCTTGCCCAAGAGAAATTCATCAAAAAACGCTTCCCAGAAAAACTTCTAAGCATAACCATAATCAAACCGTACCTAAAACCGACACAGGTGATTTGGTCGAGAAGACCTAGGCGAACGAGTTAGATGTCCTCAAGGAACTCGGCAAAAAAGCGACCGTAACTTCGGAATAAGGTCTGCCCATCTTCGGATGGGCCGCAGCTAAAGTATCCCTGGCGACTGTTTATCAAAAACACAGCTCCCTGCGAACTCGCAAGAGGATGTATAGGGGGTGACACCTGACCAATGCCGGAAGGTTAAATATTGGCGGTGCCAAACATTTTGTTCCTAAACTAAAATAGACAATTTATCAAGAATGAATGTCTTAGTTTGGTGATAAAATGTTTGGTGCTGACTGATATAAGCCCCGGTGAATGTCGGCCGTAACTATAACGGTCCTAAGGTAGCGAAATACCTTGTCTGGTAAATTCAGACGCGCACGAATGGTGTAACGACTTGGGAACTGTCTCGAGGACTTGCTCGGTGAAAATACAATGGCGGTGAAGATGCCGCCTACCTGCAGCTAGACGAAAAGACCCCAGGAGCTTTACTACAACTTGATATTGGTTGCACGCTTCTGCTGCGTAGAATAGGTGGGAGACTTTGATGCTTTTCTTTTGGGAAAAGTGGAGTCGTCAGTGAAATACCACTCTGTAGAAATGTGTAATCTAACCATTTGGGCAAAAACCACTTGGGACAGTATCTGGTGGGTAGTTTTAGTGGGGCGCTATCCTCCTAAAGAGTAACGGAGGAGCCTACAAAGGTCAGTTAGGCGTGAATGGAAATCATGCCGATAGTGTAATGGCATAAACTGGCTTGACTGCAAGATGTACAAATCGAGCAGGTGCGAAAGCAGAGCATAGTGAACCGACGGTACGCGTTAGATGCGGCCGGAGATTAACGGATAAAAGTTACCCTGGGGATAACAGGCTGGTACTACCTAAGAGTTCATATCGACGGTAGTGTTCGGCACCTTAACATATCGGGGTGCGGTACGAGAGATCGTATAGCTTGGGTAACATTTTCAAGACCAATGAACCAATGAAAATGTTATTTAAAAATCTTGGCTTATAACGGTGAACGCCATTTTTTCTTAATACAATACTTTTGTGTTATATTAAGTTGAATGGTCAATACCGTGGGAAGTCTAACTAAACTTGAACGATCAATAATTATTGGTAGTTTGCTTGGTGATGGGTATATGAGAATTATACCTGGCAGATCTAATGCTTTTTTAGAAATAAATCATTCAATAAAAGCAAAAGATTATGTTGATTTCAAATACAATAGTCTAAAAAGACTTTGTAAATCAGCACCAATTGAACGAAAAAATAACGGAGATCGTATAGCTTACAGATTCTTTACCAAACAACACAAAGATTTAACATTAATCTATAATTCTTTCTACAAAGGAAAAACAAAAGTTATTCCAAAAGATATAGAGTTAAATCCCATGGTGTTAGCAATATGGTATATGGATGATGGAAGCAAATCTCGTGATAGTGATATCTACTTAAACACACAACAATTTTCTTTTAAAGATCAAAAGATATTGTTAAATGCCTTACGAAATATAGAAGTAAGAGCTCGTTTAAATAAAGATAAAAAATACTATCGAATTAGAATCTTGAAAGAAAGTGTTTGTGAATTTATGAAAATAATTTCTCCGCACATTATAGATTCAATGAGGTACAAGTTAGTTATGACCCCGTAGAGACTTGATCTTAATTTAAAAACAGATCGGAGCGCTTTAAATGCAAAGTGCTAAGACGCCAACTCCTAACTATAATTGATTATTATAGAAGGATGAAGATATAGTCCGCACCATTAGTAATAATGGACAACGAGCGATGTCGGCTCAACTTATCCTGGGGGTGGAGAAGCTCCCAAGGGTTTGGCTGTTCGCCAATTAAAAAGTTACGCGAGCTGGGTTCAGACCGTCGTGAGACAGGTTGGTCTCCTATCTGCTGCAGGCGTTGATTCTTGAAGAGGCTTGCCCCTAGTACGAGAGGACCGGGGTGAACTGACCTCTGGTGTATCGGCTGTTCCGCCAGGAGCATTGTCGAGTAGCTATGTCAGGTTTAGATAACCACTGAAAGCATCTAAGTGGGAAACTAGCTCTAAGATTAGGAATCGTTATGAGGACCGTGAGAGATGATCACGTTGATAGGCACCAAGTGTAAGTATGGCAACATATTTAGCTGAGGTGTACTAATTAACCCATCTCATTAGGAAATCTGAATACCACTGATCACAAGTTTTAATTAACTTTGGTAGTTTCTTTTTATGTGAGTGGAAATACAATTTCTTGATTGTATCAATTTCAATATGTTTGTTTATGAAGAGTTTTTGGCAATTTTGCCATTAAAACAGTAAAAAGCCTTGTATTTTGGTGGCTTGTCGCTGGGGATACACCTGTTCTCATTCCGAACACAGTAGTTAAGTCCAGTAGAACCGATGATACTCCTTTGTGGGGAAAGTAGGTAGCCGCCAAGATAGAGGGCTTTTTATTTTTGTCTATATTTTTTAAAATTTGTTATAATAAAACAAATGGCATCTTGGGGAACAAAAAGAAGAAATTTAATTATAACTATTTTTATATTAATGGTTTCTTTTGCAATTTTAATTTTTAGTTTTCTTGCTTTTTACCAAGAGCCAACCTGTTTTGATGGTAAACAAAATGGAGATGAGCAGGGTATTGATTGTGGCGGTAGTTGTGAACTTTTATGTTCTACCAACACCAAAGAACCAGTTGTTCATTGGCAGAGATTTTTTGAAGTGTCAAAAGGTGTCTACAATGTTGTCGCTTATGTAGAAAATCAAAATGCAAACGCAGGTGCTAGAAAAGTCGATTATGAATTTGTTTTATATGATCGCACTGGATTTCCTATAACACAAAAAAGTGGAACTGTAGATATTAGACCAAATCAGATAACTCCTATAATTGAAAATAATTTAAATACAGGTGAACTAGAAGTCGCCAGAGTATCTTTTGATTTTGGTGAAATTGAATGGTTTGAACAAGAGCCTTTAGAAAATTTCGTAACAATAAGAAGACAGGAAATATTACAAGTAGACGGACTACCTCGTGTAACAGCAACAGTTCATAACAACACAAATTCTGCACTCACAAATGTTAGATTTGTCGTCATCCTTTATGACAGAGAAGATAATGCGCTAGCAACATCAAATACATTAGTAAGAAGATTAGAAAGAGACGGTTCACAAAACATCATATTTACTTGGCCAATTAGTTTCAAGTCAGAAGCTACAAGATTTGAAATAATCCCAATTTATGAGCTTGATAGCTAGGTTTTTTAAGAATATTTTTGGTGATATTGATTGGATTTTAATAGGATCAATATTGCCGATTGTTGGTTTTGGACTTATAACCATGAACTCTTTTGTTGATACAGGTAATTTTTTTTATCGTCAAACAATGTGGTTAGTAATTTCTCTCATCGTTTTTTTAATTTTGAGTAATATTGATTTTAAATTTCTTAGGAGAACTCAAGTTATTGTGTGGCTTTATCTAATTGTGGTATTTTTATTGCTTAGCTTGTTTGCTGTAGGATCTACATATCAAGGAGCGCAGAGTTGGTTTTCTATCGGAGGCTTCACCTTTCAACCTGCTGAAATTTCAAAATTAGTTTTGATTTTACTACTTGCTAAATATTTCTCGAGGCGTCATGTCGAAATTAAAAATTTTAGACATATTATTGTATCTGGGGTTTATGCTTTTATTATATTTGCCTTGGTTGCACTACAACCCGATTTTGGTTCTGCGCTTATAATTTTTATGATTTGGCTGGGTATGATCTTGGTCTCAGGAATTTCTTACAAGCATCTGTTAACGGTGTTTATAGCTGGATCTATGGCTTTTTTGGTTCTCTGGGGTTTTGCTTTTCAGGATTATCAAAAAGCTAGAATCAAGACTTTTTTAAATCCTCTTTCAGACATTCAAGGGACTGGCTATAATGCTTTTCAATCAACAGTCGCAGTTGGATCGGGTCAACTTTTAGGGAAGGGTATTGGTTATGGAACACAATCTAGGTTAGAATTTTTGCCGGAATATGAAACAGATTTTATTTTTGCTGCTTTTTCTGAAGAGTGGGGCTTTGTTGGGGTTTTGATATTTTTGTCTCTTTATATGGTTTTTATATGGAGAATATTAATTAATTCGATGAATGGTTTTACTAATTTTGAAATACTTTTTGGCGTTGGATTGGCTATTTTATATATGAGTCATCTTATAATTCACATAGGAATGAATATTGGTCTTTTGCCGGTCACGGGTCTAACTTTACCTTTTATGAGTTACGGAGGAACTAGTTTAATGTTGGCATTTGCAGGTATTGGTATTTTAATGGGAATGAAAAAATACAACAGAACAATTCATAAAGATTTATCAGATAATGAATTTGTGGGTATTTGATTAGGATTTATTTTTCTAAGTAGACTTTAATAGTTTTTTGATACATTGGGTCTATTGAGTCATCGGGGTTTTGATTTTTAGAAGTTTTTTCATCTTCTGGTGAATATTTTTCCTCCACTTCTAAAAGGCTGTAAATTTTTTCAGTCATATCGTCTACATTTTTAGGTTCAAATAAAACTGATGGTTCGTAATTGGAAATAGCTTCTGGTATCCCACCGGCGTTGCTTGCGGCGATTTTAATTCCAGCTTGTTTGGCTTCCAAAATAACCAAAGCTAGAGCCTCGTAAATAGATGATAAAACAAATAGATCTAAGGCTTTTAAATATTTAGGGGCATTATCAATATAACCTAAAAGGTAGAACTTTTTCTCTAGACCTAGGTCAATAATTTGATTTTGAAGTTTTTCTCTATCGTCTCCTCCACCAAAAACGACGAAAATCGCGTTGGGTTCTTTGGCTAAAATTTTCTTGGCAGATTCTATTAGAAAATTAATACCTTTTATGTGATGAAGTTCTGCTATTGTTCCGATAATTTTTTTGCTATCTAGGTTTTGCTCTTTTTGACTATTTTGCCCTATTTTTTCTGAGATAAATTTTCGCGCAACATCTCTCTCGTAGAATTCGACTTTTTCTATTCCATTTTTAATTACTTCTATTTTATTTTTTACAATAAAACCAAGGGGTATTTTCAAAATATTTTTCTTAACACTTTCTGAAACAGCTATTGATTTATGAGAGAAAAATACAGCCATCAGATAGATGAATTTGATGAAATTTTTGGAGATTGCACCGCGATCCTCGTTGAAAGCTAGTCCGTGAATGGTAAAAATTATTCTATTGGTAAAGCAAAATCTTGCGGCGATACTTCCTATTATGCCAATTTTAGAGCTATTTAAATGGATAATATCAGGTTTTTCTTTATGTATTATTTTTATCAAATCAATAAAAACCTTTAAATCTGAGAAAATATTTATGTCTCGTTGCAGAGATTTTATTTGGATAGTTTTTATGTTTTCATTTTGAAGTTTTTCTTTTAATAAATCTTCTCCGCCAAAAGCGACAACAACATCAAAACCATCTGACCGCAGTTTTTTAGAAAGCTCATAGACATATTTTTGAGCCCCTCCAAAGTTTGATTTAGTTATTATTTGCAATACTTTTTTTCGATTTTTGTTTTGCTTTTTACTTCCCATAAGTATATTATTGAATATACTTAATAATAAAGTAAAAATGACTATTGTAAACAAAAAAGAGCCACTAATACTTTTTGTGGGGGACATATTATTTTTTATCGTGGCTCTTTGGGTGACATTGATAATACGCTATTTTGATGTTCCAACATTAGATACATTAAAAAATCATTTAATGCCTTTTTCTATTTTATTTGTTGTCTGGGTCGTTACTTTTTATATCTCAGGGCTCTACAAAAAACACACACTAATCTTAAAAAAATCCCTACCAAAAATACTACTTAATGCGCAAATTTCTAATATTTTAATCACTGTTATTTTCTTTTACTTTATTCCTTATTTTAGTATCACGCCTAAAACAAACCTCTTTATTTACTTGGTTGTTTCATTTCTGTTTATTTATATGTGGCGACTTTATATTTTTAAGTTTATATCACCGAAACAAAAACAGAATGCCATTTTAATTTCTAGAGGGCACGAGATGAAAGAGCTCGAGCATGAAATTAATAACAATGATAGATACAGTTTCTATTTTTCTTCGGTTTTTGATTTAGATGAATATTCAGAGGGTGATTTGGATAATAAAATTTTAGAAGAGATTGAAGCAAAAGATATTTCAATCATTGTAGCTGATTTTAATGATAACAAGGTCGAGGTTCTTCTGCCAAAACTTTACAATTTTATTTTTGAAAAAATCCAATTCATCAATACTCATGAAATTTACGAATATATTTTTGATCGGATTCCGCTGTCTATGATGAATTATTTCTGGTTTATCGAAAATATCTACGCTGGAAACAAGGTCGTTTACGATTTTCTAAAGAGAAGCATGGATTTACTTATTGCGCTGCTTCTTTTTGCTGTCACCCTAGTTGTCTATCCTTTTGTTATTTTGGCAATTTGGTTCGAGAGCAAGACTAGTCCTTTTATAGTTCAAGAGAGGGTTGGTATGGATAACAAAATAATAAAGCTTTATAAGTTTAGAAGTATGACAAGCAACGACAAAGGGAAGTGGATTACAGACGACGACAATAGAGTTACAAAAGTCGGTAAAATTATTAGATCTAGTCGTGTTGATGAATTGCCACAATTGATAAATGTTCTAAAAGGCGATATTTCATTGATCGGACCAAGACCTGACATAAAAGGACTGTTTGATAATTTGGAGAATGAATTGCCATACTATACAATTAGAAATGTTGTAAAGCCGGGTCTTTCAGGTTGGGCACAAACTCATCAAGAGATACCACCGCATTCGCTTGAAGAAACAAAGATTCGTCTATCTTATGATTTGTTCTACATAAAAAATCGATCATTTGTTTTAGATGTTAAAATTGCTTTACAGACTTTAAAAACCTTAATTTCGAGAACCGGAAAATAAAACAGAAATAAAATATAAATAAAAATGGAAAATAAACATAAAATTTTAATAACAGGTGGGGCAGGCTATGTGGGTGCCATGTTGGTAGAGCAATTCGCAGATCGAGAAGATGTCTCGGAAATAGTTGCTATCGATAAGGAACCAGTTTCTGATTTATATACAGACAAAGACAACATAACTTTTATCCAAAAGAATCTTGCTGATGATTGGGAAGAGGATTTGGAGAAAATGAACGGCGGTCAAGGTTTCAAGCCTGATATTGTAATTCATACTGCTTGGCAGATCCGCGAAATGTATGGAGAAAAGGACAAACAATGGGAATGGAATATTGGTGGATCAGACAAGGTATTTGACTATGCTTTTTCTAATCCGTCAGTCAAAAAACTAATTCACTTTTCAACTGTCGCGTCTTATTGTGCTAAAAAAGATAATTCACTAGAGCATTTTTACACTGAAAAGGAGCCTTTCAGAAAAAGCGATTATTTGTATGCTGAAGAAAAGAGAATTTGTGAGCAACATTTGGAAGATAAATTTGAAGCCGCTAAAGAAGCTGCCGAAATTTTAAATGAAAATTCTGCAGATGTAGCCAATATAAAAGAAAACAAAGTTCCACAAGTTTTTATAATCAGGCCAGCAGCAATCACTGGTCCACGCGGTCGCTACATGAGAGTTCGTTTTGGGTTGCAATCAACACTCTCTGGACAACTAAAAGATTCAGATTCGTTTTGGCATAAATTAATTTCTAAAATGGTTTCATTTACTCCTGTTACCGAAAAATGGGTTCGTCAGTTTATTCACGAAGATGACATCGTTGATATGGTCAAGCTGCTCAGTTTTAATGATTTGAAAGGGCAATACGAAGCCTTTAATGCAGCGCCACCCGGTGATGTTGTCTATGGCAAGGATATGGCCAAAGCAGTCGGCAAAAAAGCAATAACCGTTCCACCACTTTTGATTCGATTTGTATTTTTCTGGATGTGGCATTTGTCTCGTGGAAAAATCCCAACATCGCGCGGTGGCTGGAAGTCATATTCTTATCCGATTTTGGTAGACGGTTCTAAAATAACTAATATGTATGGTTTCCAATATTTCCTGCCTTCACTCGAAGCTTTTACAGAAATAAAAGGTCGTTACGCTAAATATGTTCCTCAAGAAATTATTGATGCGAATAAAAATAAAGAAGATAAAGATAAAGAAAAAGTAGGGTAAAACTGCAACATCATCAAAATAAAAGTCAATTTGAAATTCACTTTCAAATAAGATATTCTTCAGATTATAACTTTATGGAAAAAATTAGATTAACAGCATTATTCTTACTGGTATTAGGCGCTTTGACCGGGTATTTTATCTATTCTAGTGAAATTTCACCTGAGAGTAATTTTAAATTTAAATTAGGACTTGATTTGGACGGCGGAACCCATCTTACTTATCGAGCTGATACTAGTGATATTGACCCAATCGAAGTTCCCGAGGCGATGACTGCACTTCGTGACACAATTGAAAGAAGAATTAATATTTTCGGAGTTTCAGAGCCTATTGTTCAAGTAGAAACGGGCGGGATTTTCTCAGATGACGAAAACGATAATCGCCTGATTGTTGAATTGCCAGGTGTAACAGATGTTACAGAAGCCATAAGACAAATTGGACAAACTCCAACTCTTGAATTTAGATTAGAAGATGAAACCTCTACATCTTCTGTGAATTTTTTGGCTTTACAAGCAACTTCTAGCGAAGAGATCGCAGAGCAAATTAGAAACCAATATGAATCGACAGGCTTAACTGGCGCGCAACTTGATAGATCTCGTCTTGTTTTTGATCAGATGACTGGTAGTCCGACAATTGCTCTTGATTTTAATAGCGAAGGTAGAGAAATGTTCGCCGGGATAACTAAAAATAATATAGGCAAGTCAATGGGTATTTTTCTTGATGGAATTCTGATTTCTGATCCTGTAATTCAATCTGAAATTCCAAACGGTCAAGCAGTCATTACTGGAGTGTTCTCGCCTGAAGAAGCTCGTGAGCTGGTTCGTAACCTAAATCTCGGGGCACTTCCTGTTCCTATTGAATTGATTGAGACTCAGACAATCGGTCCATCTCTTGGGGCGGAGACTTTGGAAAAGGGAATAGAAGCGTTACTAATTGGCTTTGCAATTATATTTGTATTTTTGGTTTCTCTATACAGATTAAAAGGATTGGTCGCTTCTGTCGCTTTGGCAATATATTTAATAATTATGCTAGCGCTTTTCAAATTAATTCCGGTGACGTTGACCTCATCTGGTCTTGCCGGATTTATTCTCTCAATTGGTATGGCTGTTGATGCGAATATTTTGATTTTTGAAAGAATCAAAGAAGAACTTAAAAAAGGCGTTGGTAAATATGATGCAGTAAAAGAAGGAACTGCAAAAGCTTGGACTTCAATTCGTGATGGAAACATTACATCTATTATTTCTGCTGTCGTATTGTATTGGCTGTCAGGAACTTCTGTCGTTCAAGGCTTCGCATTAGTTTTCGGAATTGGTGTTCTAGTATCAATGTTTACTGCCGTTGTTGTTACAAAAGTTATTTTACTAGCCTTAACTAATAAAAAATAAAATATGTTTGTAATAAAGCACAGAAAAATATTTTACGGAATTTCAATTGCAATGGTGGCAATTTCACTTTTCGCTATATTCAATTGGGGTATAAAATTCGGTATTGATTTTGCAGGGGGGTCTATTTTAGAAGTCGAGTATACTGAAACAAAAACTCAAAAAGAAATAGTAATCGATGACATTAATTCGCTAGGGCTAGAAAAAGAATTTTCTGTTAGGGAAACTGGTGAGGCTGGATATATTATTCGATCAACTACACTTACTGATACAGAAAAGAATCAAATAATTTCTGCAATTGGGGAACAAAATCCCGTAGAAGAAATTCGTTTTAATACAGTCGGTCCAACTCTTGGTAAAGAGCTTGTCTCAAAAGGTATAACTGCTTTCATGGTTATTGTCATATCGATTATTCTTTTTGTGGCTTATACCTTCCGCGAAGTTTCTAAGCCGGTTTCATCTTGGAAATATGGTTTTGTGTCCATTCTTGCTTTTGTTCATGATGTTTTGGTTCCTGTCGGATTATTTGCATTTCTAGGTCAATTTTATGGCATCGAAGTCGACACGCTATTTATCGTCGCTATTCTAGTGGTCCTTGGTTATTCAATAAACGATACTATTGTTGTTTTTGATCGTATTCGAGACAATCTTAAAAAAGTTAAAGAAAGTGAACGTAAGGACAAATTTGAGAAAGTCGTAGGAAAAAGTTTGAAGCAAGTTTACGCTCGTTCAATAAATACATCTATAACAACTTTGATTGCTTTGGTCGCGATATTTATTTGGGGAGGAGAATCTACAAAATGGTTTTCACTTGCTCTAATTACTGGTGTAATCGCCGGAACTTATTCATCTATTTTCTTCGCATCGCCGATGTTGGTTACTTTGAGTAAAATGAAACCAAGCGCTAAAAAAGTCGAGAAAGTTGAAGAGTCAGAAGAAAATAAATAATCTCTTATAAACCCTTGACTATTAATAGCTTTCGTCTATAATAGCCACTACCTCCAAAAGAGGTTTTATTTAATCAAGTCGATTAAATAAAAGAACTTTGAAAAATAAATACTATATTGGATTCCAAGGAGTTGGAATCCTACATTGCATATTATTTGGTACCGCACTTTTTGTGCGGACAGAATTCTATTGCATTGTGCAAATACAAAAATACAAAAATACAATAATTACAGTAAAAAAATAAAATAAAATATCCTTTATTTTGTTCTGTTCTATTCTTAAGCTAAGAGTTTGATCCTAGCTCAGGATGAACGCTGGCGGCGTGGATAAGGCATGCAAGTCAAACGGCCCTTCGGGGCAGTGGCAAACGAGGTAGTAACACGTAGGTATTTACCCCAAAGTCAGGAATAACTTGTCGAAAGACAAGCTAATACTTGATAGTCTCTTCGGAGTAAAGATTTATCGCTTTGGGAAAAGCCTGCGGAGTATCAGCTTGTTGGTAGTGTAATGGACTACCAAGGCTATGACGCTTAGGGGAGCTGAGAGGCTGACCCCCACCGATGGTACTGAGACACGGACCATACACCTACGGGTGGCCGCAGTCGAGAATCTTCCGCAATGGACGAAAGTCTGACGGAGCGACGCCGCGTGATCGATGAAGTCTTTAGGGATGTAAAGATCTTTTATCAGGGAGGAAGTTTATTGACGTTACCTGATGAATAAGAGGTTGCTAAACTCGTGCCAGCAGCAGCGGTAATACGAGTGCCTCAAGCGTTATCCGGAATTATTGGGCGTAAAGGGTGTGTAGGCGGATTTGTTAGTCTTTTGTTAAAGCTCCCGGCTCAACTGGGAAAAAGCAAAAGAAACGGCAAGTCTAGAGAGTGTGAGAGGTTTGCGGAACTCATGGTGTAGGGGTGAAATCCGTTGATATCATGGGGAACACCAAAAGCGAAGGCAGCAAACTGGCACATTTCTGACGCTGAGACACGAAAGCGTAGGTAGCGAAGGGGATTAGATACCCCCGTAGTCTACGCCGTAAACGATGTTCTCTGGCTTTTTTGGGAATCGACCCCCAAAGAGGCGAAGCTAACGCGTTAAGAGAACCGCCTGGGTAGTACGGCCGCAAGGCTAAAACTCAAAGGAATAGACGGGGGCTTGCACAAGCGGTGGATCATGTGGCTTAATTCGTCGATAAACGAAGAACCTTACCAAGGCTAGAAACTTATCTGAAAACTCCCAGAAACGGGAGCCCTCTTCGGACAGATAAGCAGGTGATGCATGGCCGTCGTCAGCTCGTGGCTTGAGCTGTTCCCTTAAGTGGGGTAACGAGCGCAACCCTCATCGTGTGTTACAAGTGTCACACGAGACTGCCCTCGCTTTTGAGCATAATCTTTTAGATTGTGACCAGAAGCGAGGGAGGAAGGTGAGGATGACGCCAGGTCAGCATGTCCCTTGACGCCTTGGGCTGCACACGTGATACAATGGGTAGGACAACGAGGCGCAATACCGCAAGGTGGAGCAAACCTTTAGAACCTATCCTCAGTTCGGATTGAGGTCTGCAACTCGACCTCATGAAGTTGGAATCGCTAGTAATCGTGGGTCAGCTATACCACGGTGAATACGTTCTCAAGCCTTGTACTCACCGCCCGTCACATCAAGGGAGTTGGAAGTACTCGAAGTATCAGTTAATCTGGTATTACAGTAAGTTCAATAACAGGGATGAAGTCGTAACAAGGCACGGGTAGCGGAAGCTGTTCGTGGAATATTTCAAGTGAAGCAACGTTGGTGCTGTGATGCATTCAACTTATTGTGTCGATTTCTGTGCCTCAATTGAGCACGGAAAAGTGATAGTACTTGACTTTAAACAGTACATGACTTTTTGGAAAGACAAAATGACAACTAGGAAAGACTAGTATTATAGGACAGAACAAAATAGTGGTTATTTGTTTTATCTTGCACAATATAGTATTTATTTTGATAAGTTTTTAATATCAAAAAAAAGCGCCTAACGGCGTTTTTTTGTTTTTACTTTAAGAGGCGAGCTAAAACCACTAAATACTCAGTAGTTGCTAGGTTGACTTTGGCGATAATAGTGCTATAATAGTTTGCAGATGAAATTTAAAATTTTTTCAAAGTCCGGAGGGACCCAAAAAACTCGCGCAAGGGTACCTAAGCACTACCCTTTAATAGATAGGATGGTCATTCGGTCGAGTCGCGCCTTCACTGGTGCAATTGATTGGTTTAACGACCAGCCTCTCGTTGTCTTTATAAGTTTTGCAGCCTTTGGCTGGATGCTTTTAAGGGCAATTCCGAACCTTTAATTTAATCAAAACCGCTTTGGAGGGCGGTAAATTATGAAAAAATTCCTTTCAGGAATCATCATTCTTGTTGTGTTTGTCGGCATGTTTGCCTTGGCGAACGTCGGCATGTGGGATAGAACAAAAGTTTATTTGGTGGAAGCACCAAATAAGCAAGTGGTCGTCGCCTATTTAAAGGCGATTGGCCATACAGGCCACAAGAAATTTCTTTCAGAGACAGAATCGATGGAATTTGATGACTTTACGGTTATTAAATACAGAAATTCTGAATCTGTATCAGAAATTGTTCGACTGGCTGGTAAAAAGGCATGGGTCGACATGTGACCTAAAAGTCGCCAAAAACTCTCAGACCGTTGGATAAAACCAACGGTCTTTTTTTATTTCAAATAAATCATTGTGGCAAAATTTCCTTCTTCTGGATTTTTTCGGTATGAAAAGTAATTTTTATCACCGCATCTAGTGCATATCCCAACATTGCTAATATTTTCTGGCAAAATACCCGAATCAACTAAATGCTTTTCGTTGATAGCTTTTAAATTAATATTTCTATTGTTTGCCCCGCCGGTCAGAAATTTTTCACCAAAATTGTCTCGAACAAAATCGACCATCTCCCTAGACACCTCATAGCAATCTCCACAAATCCCTGGACCAATTTCAACTAAAATATTTTTTGGGTCAGAATTAAATTCTGAAATAAATTTTTGCACCGCCTCGCCGCTAATATTTTGAAAAGTTCCTTCGCGCCCAGCGTGAATAACAGCGATAGCTTTCTTGAGAGGGTCTAAAAACAAGACAGGAATACAATCAGACATCCTAGAGATCAAGACAACATTTTTATCATTAGTAATCATGCCGTCAGCTTTCTGTTTTTGGTTGTAATTTTTATCAACTAGAATCACTTTTTTACCGTGAATCTGCTCAACTACTATAGGTTTTCTACTAATTTTATGTTTTTCAAGGAAGTTTTGCCTGAATTCTTGAAAATTCATATTTCCGTCTGGTTTCTTCGTATAAAAAATTTCTATTAGAGGGTGTTTCATTTCGATTTATTTTAACAGGAAAAGCTTTATTTTTCTAAAAAAATTTGGTAAGTTAATACGTATCCATTAATGGATATCGCAAGTTGAATGTGCTTGCGCTGTATGGTTAGCTTCGCGAACCATACACGCACTGCACTCGAATCTTGTGTAAGCAAGCTTCCACAGATTCTCGTTTGCGCGTGTAGCTCAGGTGGTTAGAGCGCGTCACTGATAATGACGAGGTCCCAGGTTCGAGTCCTGGCATGCGCACATAAAATAAAGAGCCGACTCAGAAATGAGTCGGTTATTTTATTACAAAACACTTTTTTACTGCTATAATTAGTTATAATTATAAATTTAAAAAAATAACATGTTTGGATTATTTATTATCGCCGTTGTCGCTATATTTGTTTTACCGATTGGAATTTCCGTATCGGCACTTAGAAAAGCAAATAAAGCTAATAGAGAAGTTTCTATACTTAAAAGTATTATAGAAGGAAAGGTGGACCTAAAAGAATCTGGCTATGTCGATGCTTCGATGCAGACGGAGCAAAAAACACAAGAAGAACCAAATACAGAACAAGTTTCTTCCTCAGAGTCGATTGATGATAATCAAATTCAAACACCCGCTAGCACAGACACACAGTTGCAAGAGGATGGAACTGATTTTCTAGAAGTATTTTTCAACTGGTTCAAAGAAAATTGGGTTATGAAATTGGGTGTTCTATTTGTTTTGGTTGGTTTTGTTTCTTTTGTTAGTTACGCCTTTGTTGTTGGTTGGATTGGTCCTTATGGAAAAATTGCCACAGGATTTGTTATTGGAGTTATTGTTACTATTTTTGCGAACAGCAGAATGAAGAAAAGCATCAGCCAAGGGTCTTCTTTGATTATCTTGGGAATCGCTATCCTATTATTTACAGTCTATTACGCAAGCTATGTTTACGAATTTTTCAACGAATTTATAAGCTTAACAGCAGTTCTGGTTGTGGCAGCTTATGTTAATGTCGTCGCTCTGCAATATAATCTAAAATCTCTATCTGTTGTTGGGTTGTTAGTGTCTGCTTCTGCACCATTATTTGCAAACAGTAGTTCAGCTGATTACATCTTCTTATTCTCATATCTAGCAGTCATCACAGCGGCTCACTTGTGGATAATGTATTACAAAGAATGGAGATTTCTCGGTTCAGTCGCTTCTTTGGTCGTATTGTTTTATTCGATGATCTATTTCGTCGACGCTTCGCTTACTAGCTTCAGCGCAGATAGCTTCGTCGTATTCTTTATTGCAATGGCACTTTCAATAATGTTTTTGGTCACAAATGTATTAAACATTTCAAAATTCAAAGAAGATCCAAAAGCGAGCGACGGCTCATTGGCAGTGCTTAATGGAATCCTAGTTTGCTCTTGGGTATTCTTTGATCCGTATATTAATTCTCTAGCAAGCAGTGTAGATATAAAAACTTTACTGTTATCTGCTTGGATGATTATGTTTGCATTTGGTAGTTACTATGTCTTTATCAAAAACAAGAATATATCTTACTTCTACATATACTCCGCAGTTTCAATCGTCTTTCTAGCAATTATCACCGCACTACAGCTAGATGGTGCAGTATTAACTTTTGCTTATATTTTCGAAAGTGGCGTTATTTCAATAATTGGGTATGCGGTCACATCTAAATTACAGGTCGGCTATAGATTATCACTACTAATGATAATTCCTGCTTTCATAAGTCTTGGCAGCTTCTTCTCATCAAGTTGGGCTACTTCAGTCTTTAATGAAGACTTTGCAATTATTCTGAGTATGGCTTTGGTCTTGCTTGGTGTTGGATACTTTTACACAGTTGTAAGTGAAGAAGAAGATAAGGATTATGTCTCTGGAGTTGAACTAAGGCCTCATACAATAATGATAATTGCCGGAACACTTTTCTTGTATGGTTTGATTTGGACAGCACTAACATCATTTTATGATGGGGCACAAATCGCAATTTTGATTTCTTTGACAATTTATACAATTATTGGATTGGCTTGTTATATATTTGGGAAAATTGAAAGCAGGATTGTTTTCAAGAGTTATGGGGCATTTCTGCTAGTCCTTGTTATTGCTAGATTGTTATTAGTCGATATATGGAATATGGATGCAATTATGAAAGTGGCGACATTCTCAATTATCGGAATTATGTTCATTGCCACATCGTTCATTAAAAGTGAAAAGAGAGAATTACCAGATAATGATGTTAATGTATAGGAATATGAAAAAATTATTACTTATTTTATTTTATGTCACTTTGCCGGTGTTAGCTTTTGCTGCTACTGATGTTCAGTCATCGGCGATTGTTGAAAATAATTCAGAGCAAAATAATGTTGTAGAGAATTACAAGAGTAAATTTGATGTTGATGTTAGCGATATTAATATTAATGTTCCAACTGTAATTGAAGTTAAGCTACATAATATAGACACTAAAAATCAATCTTTCTTGGTCTACGATCATGATGGTGAGGTTTTTATACCTTCGCTACTGGTTAATAACTATGTTGAAAATCAGAAAAGTTTTTCTGTGGAAAATGCAAATCAATTTCTTAACTCAATTAATGATGGGGAATATGATACCGCTCAGACTTTTATGTTATCTGAAGAAGGTAATAATGTTGTTAGTCTAGAGTTTGATTATAGCCAGCCGATTACAACTGATGGTTTTACTTTTCAATTAGACAAATATGTTTCGTTACCAAATTCGGTGACTATTTCTTATGAAGATGTTGATGGAGTTAAAAATATAATTGCATCAAATGTTAAACCAACAAGGTCTAAAATAGATTTTCCAAAAGTTACATCGACTAAGTTTATTGTGGATATTGAATATAGTCAGCCGCTTAGAATTACAGAAGCATTTTTTGATGACCTCGACCTAATTAATAGTCAAACACCAGGACTTCGTTTTCTTGCTAAACCGGATTCTCTTTACAGTGTCTTTTTTGATAGGGAATATTATGTAGATATCGATTTACAAGAAAGACCTAATCTGTCTGATGATGAAGGTGTTTTGGAAATCCAATACAATGGTCTGTCTGAAAATACTCTTTTTGTTGAACCAGATACAGATGGGGATGGTGTTATAGATAAAATAGATAATTGTGTTAATGTTGCAAATCCAGACCAAGAAGACATTGATGGTAACGGTAGAGGAGATGTCTGTGATGATTATGACAGGGATGGAATAATAAACTCAGAAGATAATTGTCCAAATGATCCAAATAGAAATCAGGCAGATATAGATGGAGATGGTAGAGGTGATGCTTGCGATGACGAAGAGAGTAGGGTAACTGAAAAGTATCCATTTATCGTTTGGGGAGGAATTATATTTACTATTCTGATTTTTGTTTTTCTTTATTTTAATGCTGTAAAAAGTCTTAGAAAAGAAGAAGATGAAAATGATGAAAAAAACAATGAAAGCGATGAAAAAATAGATAAAAATATTTAAAATGTTATAATCAACAATTATGGATGAAAAAACAAATAAAGACGAATTAGAACAACAACTTGATCAAGCAACTGAACAAGCGCAAAGTGAAGACGCGGGGCAATTTTCAAATGATCAAATTACAAATAATAAATCTGACGACACAACAGACCACGGTCATGACGACCAGTCAAATAATTCTGGTGCCGGCATTTCTCCTGATTTAGGAACCGCCAAAGAGCAAATGAAAGAAGATGGAATTGAAATTCTGTAATCTTTTCTAAAACTCAAAATTAAAAGACTACTATTTTATTAGTGGTTTTTTATTTTATTAAATTCGGTTCAGTCTCTAGTTCGATATCGAATTTATCTCGGACTTTTTTTGTAATCTCGTCTATTGCCTTTTCTAGTTTTTTAAAATTACCGTCTTTTTTGTTTACCAGAACAAGAGCGCTTTTATTATGAACACTAATTCCGTCGAAATCTTTTCCTTTTAATCCGCACTTTTCGATTAGCCAACCACCTGATATCTTGGTCTTACCATCTCCAGCATTATATTGGGGCAGGTCGGGGTATTCTTTAATTAATTTTTGAGCTAAATCGTTTGAAACGATAGGGTTTTTAAAGAAAGATCCACAGTTTGGCTCTTTTTGCCAATCGGGCAGTTTCTGTTTTCTGATTTCAATTACCGCTTGTCTAATTTTTTTCAAGCTAGGATTTTTTGTTTGTTGAGTCAGAAAGTAAAGAGATAAATCTTTGTATGTCGGCATAGCAGGGTCTTTTTTGGAAAGTCTAAAACCAACGTTAGCAACGGCAAATTTTCCAATATTTTTTTTAAAGATACTGTCTCTGTATGAAAAGTCGCATTCCAGATTAGGTATTTCATAAAAATTACCAGTTTCAAATTCGTAGACTTCGACATATAAAATAGAGTCTTTGACTTCTTGTCCGTATGCGCCGATATTTTGAATTGGGGAAGCGCCAATAGTTCCAGGAATAAAAGATAGACATTCAACGCCTGAATATCCATTTGATACAGCCCAATCCACAAAATCATCCCAATCTACTCCAGCTGACACTTTTAAATTAATAAAATTCTCATCCTCATAGGTTTTGATGATGTCGCTTGTCTTGAACTTAACAAAAACCATATTGTGATCTTTGTCCGAGAAAATAGTATTAGAACCAGAACCTATAGAAAAAATAGGTAAGTTTTTCTCCATGGCAAAATCATGAACATCTTTAATTTCTCGATCTTTTTCGATTTCAATCAAGTATTTGCCAGTTCCACCAATTTTCATATAAGAATACTCTGACAAATCAACATTTTCCAAAATTTTCATATTCAAAATTATATCATAAATGATATACTGATAAATATGACAACAAAAGAGGAAAATCAAAAAAAAATAGGTTTATTAATTAAAAGCTTAAGAGAAAGCAAAGGTTTGACTCAAAAGGACTTTGCTAAAATGCTTAAAACTTCCCAAAGTGCTGTTGCTAGAATGGAGCATGGTGGACAAAACTTTACAACCCAAGAGATTACCAAAATTAGCAATGTATTAAATCGAAAAATTATTTCAATTGATGATTCGATGGATTTCGAAATTGAGGGAGGTAGAAAATTAAAAGGGTCTGTTGATGTTAATACTTCAAAAAATGGATCGCTGGCTCTGATGGCGACTAGTTTGCTCAATGATGGGACTACAATAATTAGAGATATTCCAAAAATCGAAGAGATAAACCGGCTTATTGAATTGTTTGAGGCGATCGGCGTAAATATTAGATGGATTGACGGTAACTCTCTAGAAATTAAAAAGCCTGAAAAAATTAAAATTAAAAATCTTTTGAATGAATCGGCTCGTAAGATTCGGTCTGGACTTATGTTGATTGGGCCTCTTCTGCATATAGAAGATGAATTTAAATTACCTCATGCAGGCGGGTGTAAAATGGGGCAGAGGACTATTGCTGCTCATAAATACGCCGTCGAAGAATTCGGTGCAAAGGTTGTTACAAATGCGGATGATTATTTAATTTCAAAGAAAAAGCTTAAGCCGGCAGATATCGTTATGTATGAAATGAGCGATACCGCTACAATTAATGCGCTCCTGACCGCTGCGAAAATCCCAGGCGAGACCGTGATTCGCTTTGCCTCTGCCAATTATCAAGTTCAAGATGTCTGTTTTATGCTCGAGAAAATGGGGGTAAAGGTAGATGGAATTGGAACAACCATAATGACGGTGCATGGGAAATCCGAAATTAATCAAAAGATAGAACATCATGTCAGCGAAGATCCAACCGAGGCGATGTTCTGGCTAGCATCTGGAATTGTTACTGGTTCAGAATTTGAAATTAAAAGGTGTCCGATCGATTTTCTTTCTCTTGAATTGTTAAAGCTTGAAAAAATGGGACTTAAATATACAAAAACTGAAAAGTATAAATCCAAGAACGAGAGGACTGATTTGGTAGATCTAAAATTAAAGCCTTCAAAATTAAAAGCTCCACAAGATAAAATCCACGCGCAACCTTATCCTGGAATTAATACTGATAATCTTCCGTTCTTTGCCACTATCGCCACTTTGGCAGAAGGGACTACACTGATTCATGATTGGATGTGGGAAAATAGGGCAATCTATTTCACTGAACTAAATCGCCTCGGAGCCCAGGTTGACCTAGCTGACCCGCACCGCGTCTTTGTCACGGGTCCATCTAATTTAAAAGCAGCTCAGATTGTCTGCCCGCCAGCCCTTCGTCCTGCAACGATTATTCTGGTTGCGATGCTTGCCGCTCCTGGGAAATCTGTCTTGCGTAATGTCTATTCAATTCGCCGCGGGTATGAAGATGTCGCCGAGAGGCTTAACAAAGCCGGCGCTAAAATAAAAGTTGTGAAAGCTTTTTAATTTGGTAAACTAGTGTCTGTTATAAATTAAAACAGGTTATTAAACAGATATGAATTTAAATAAAAAAACAAAAATCGTTGCAACAGTTGGACCAGTTTCAACTGACGTAAAAATGTTAACAAAGATGGCAAAGGCTGGTCTGAATGTTATTAGGATGAACTTTTCGCATGGTGATTTTGCCGAGCATCAAGAAAAAGTAGATAACGCAAGACAAGTTTCAAAAGAGACTGGAATTCCACTTGCTCTACTACAAGACCTTGGTGGTCCAAAAATTAGAACAGGAGAATTTGATACAGAATCAGGGAGAATTACTTTGAAAAAAGGACAAACTTTTACCCTAACAACTCGCGCAGTTAAAGGGGACGAAACAATTTGTTCAGTTTCTTATAAAAGACTTCCACAAGAAATCAAAGTCGGTCACACAGTGATGGTTGATGACGGAAAAAAGAGAATGACTGTAAAACAGGTCAAAGGACAAGATATTATTTGTAAAGTTGATGTTGGTGGTGAATTGAAGGGGCGTCGCGGAATTAATCTTCCTAATACAGATGTCTCAATTTCATCTCTAACTCCAAAAGACTTAAAAGATCTAGAATTCGGTATTAAAAATAATGTTGATTTCTTCGCTCTATCGTTTGTTCGCCGTCCAGCTGATATTGTAAAATTGAGAGGTATTTTAGATAAAGCCGGTTCAAAAGCAGGAATTATCGCTAAAGTCGAAACACCTCACGCAGTAGAAAATATTGATGAAATTATCGAAATTTCAGATGGAATTATGGTTGCCCGTGGTGACTTGGCTATCGAAGTTCCTGCAGAAGATGTGCCTATTATTCAAAAAATGATTATCAAGAAGTGTAATCAAGCTGCAAAACCTGTTATTACCGCTACTCAAATGTTGGAGTCTATGATCCATTCTCCAGTTCCAACTCGTGCTGAAGTTTCAGATATCGCCAATGCGATTCTAGATGGAACAGACGCGATTATGCTTTCTGAGGAAACTACTCTTGGAGGATATCCAATAGAATCAATAGAAGTGATGTCTCGTGTTGCCAATAGAACAGAAAATGACTATCTACATGAACAACTACTAAGTTCTGTTGATAGAGTTGATCATAAAAATATTGGTGAATCTATTGCAGCAAGCGCAATAAAGACTGCACACAGAGTCGATGCAAAGCTATTGGTTTCATTAACTAATTCTGGGTATAGCGCTAGAATTCTTTCAAGACATCGTTCTAAATTACCAATATTGACATTTACACCTGACCAAAACACATATCAAAAATCAATTTTAAATTTTGGTTGTAGAGTTTATCAAATGAAAACTTATACTGATTTCGCTAATGCTGTAAAAGATATCAAGGAAGCCATTAAAAAAGATAAGCTAGCCAAGAAAGGGGATAAGATTGTGATTGTCGGTGCACGTCCTTTTGGGAAGAAGACAGAGACAAATATGATGGTTGTAGAGACTGTTTAAACTTAAGTTAAACTTTTTCTAAAATAGTTGATTGACAAAAGTGTATCAAAAGTGATACACTTTTTTCATATGGCAACAACCAAAAAAAGACTAAATATAACGCTAGATGCTGAAACAGAAAAATTTATATCAATTCTGGCAAAGAGAGATAACGTTCCAGAGGCAACCAAAGCCGCGGAGCTTTTGCGTGAAGCAATTGAAATCGAAGAAGATAAAATATGGATAGAAATCGCCGAGAGTCGCGATACTCCGGATGCTGAATATATTTCACATGAAGAGATTTGGAAAAAATTTGGTATTAAATAATTTTTTATAACAATTATTAATGTTTACTGCAGATTATCACCCAAAAGTTGAAAAGGATCTAAAAAAAATCGCCAAAACGGATTTAGAATTAATTGAAAAAATAATCGTTGCAAAACTTTTTAGTAGGCCACAGTTGTATGGAAAAAATCTGCGAGGCAGTTTGAAAGATTATCGCGGTTTGCGAATCTTGAAATATAGAGTCATTTTTAAAATTGTTCGCAAAAAAGTTTATATTTTGGCAATTGGTCATAGACAAGAAATTTATCAAGAAGCGTTGAAACGAGTTTTTTGATAAAAGTTTTTCCTTTGACTTTAATAAACAAAATAGTAGTTTATAACTATGTCGAATTTATACATCGTAGCAACTCCAATAGGAAATTTAGAAGATATGACTTTGCGCGCCATTCGTGTTTTGGGTGAGGTCGATTTTATTTTATCAGAAGACACTCGTGTTACCGGAAAGCTCTTGAAACACTACGAAATCAAGACCAAAACCTATAGTTTCCACGAGCACAGTAACGATGATGTATATGAAAAGATTTTAGAGCAATTAAAAGATGGTAAGGACTTTGCACTTGTAAGTGATGCGGGAACTCCAGGGATTTCTGATCCAGGTTCGCGGTTGATAAATTTTTTGAGAGAAAAGGAAAACGCTGGAGAAATTTCTGATTTGAATATTATCCCGTTACCAGGGGCGAGCGCTTTGTCGAGTGCGGTTTCGGTTGCAGGTTTGCATGGTAGCGAATTTTATTTTGCAGGATTTGCTCCAAAGAAAAAAGGCAAGCAGACTTTTCTGAAATCTTTGCCGGAATTGACCGACAAATTCGGAGCTGTAGTATTTTTCGAATCAGGGCATCGGATACTAAAGACAATTAAAGGAGTCGAAGAATTTTACCCAGCGACAAAAACAGAACCAAAAATAACACTCGCCAAGGAGCTTACAAAAATACACGAAAAAATAATCAAAGGAACTTCTGTGGAAATCATAAACTATTTAAATGATGAAAAGCACCAAAAAGGTGAGTTTGTGGTTATTGTCGAGTAAATCTCAGTTATTTTTAGGCTATTTAGTTTATGTTATATGGCCGTTTTAATAGCTTTAAAAACGATTATTTTTTGTTATAATAAATCGACTATGAAAAATAAAGAAAAAATCGCACTTGGGCTATCATTTTTAGTATTTTTAGTTCCTTTTTTGGGAATTCCTAACAATTTTCAGGATATTGTAATTTCGGTTTCCGGTATTTTAATTTTTATAATGATTTTTTGCGGAAACTTTTTTGAAAGATGTGATGTAAAAGATATTGAAAGTGACAGTGATATAGAAGAAATCGAACAAAAAATTCCAGAGTTTGATGAATCAGAGCCTGAGGTGGATATCGAAAATGAGGAGGCGCTCGAAGATGATGTTATTGATCGAACATCAAATGAAGAAGAAGCGCGCGAAGAAAGATAAGTAAAATCTGGGGAGGAAAGCACTAATAATGCCAGATCTTAAAAAATTAAAAAATAAAATTAAATCTAAAAAATATTCAAATAGACTGTATTGGAAGTTTTTATTTTTCATCTGGGCCACTTTTAAATCTAAATACCCTAAACCAAAAGCAGTTATTCACACTTTTCCAAAACAAAAGGTTATTTATGTTGAAGTCCCAAAAGCGGGTTGTACTTCAATAAAATGGGCATTAAAAAAATTTAAAGGGTACGTTAATGATTCGAATGAGGATATACATAAATTTTATGGTTATCCAGAGATTCCAACTAGTAAATTAAAAAAAGAATTTGCTACAAAATATCATGACTGGGTAAAGTTTACCGTAGTGCGAAATCCTTATTCTCGTTTCTTGTCATTTTATAACGATAAAACAACAAGTCCAGAATATAAAGATACATTACATTCAAAAAAAATTAATGAAGTTTTAAAAAACTTATTTAAAAAATACAAAACAGATAATCATGTTAAAAGACAGACAGATTTAATAGGTAAAGATTTAAAGATTTACGATTTCGTTGGAAAAACAGAAGATATGGAAAACGTCTTTAGGTTTTTATCAAAAGTTTTTATGGAAGAAATTAAATATACACATGAAAATAAAAGCGATCAAAAAGCTAAATTGAAAAAAACGGATAAAGAAAAAATTTACAAATTGTATAAAAAGGATTTTAAAATATTAAAATATAAAAAATCTCAATAACCCATCAATATATCATCACCAATCAGTCGCTGAAGAAACAAGTTCAAATGAGCCATGTTTTTTAATAATAATTTCTTCATTTTTTTTACTAGACTTATCTTTTTTAAGGTTATAATTATTATCTCTTGAATCATTACTATGATTTATAAAACCGCAAAAATATAATGGAATGGTTTCTTTTTTTAATCCAATAGAGATAGCTCTATATTTGAATTCTACATCTTCGTGACCCCAACCATAAAAATCTTCGTCATATCCGCCTAGTTTTTCAAAATTTTCTTTTGAGAGAATAATTCTACCATTACAATCAATAATTTTAGAATTCGCTGCAATAATATTAATATCTTTGTTAAAAATCCAATTTATGTAATAAGCAAAATATTTTCTCGTGTAATTATCTGCATCCAAGTTACATAATATATCACCTGTGGCATATCTGTGTGATAAATTTTTTGCTCTAGCCATATGAAAATATTTCTCACCTTCTATGCGTCTAAACTTTAATAATCCCGAATCTATATATTTTTTACAATTATTATTAACCCAATCTTCTAACCCATCACGAGAACTGTAATCTAATAAAACAAATTCAATTTCGGGGTAATTAATATTATCTTCAATATTTTTTATAAGTGTCTTTTTAATATGGTCTAGTCTATTCATTGAAGTGATACAAAAAGAAATTTTATAATACTTATTAATATCTTTATATTTACTAAAATTTAGCTTGTTAAAAATAGGCCCAATTATTATTGATTTTTTAATCATTAAAAAATAGTGAATTTTTTTTAAAAAAGTCCATAATTTTCTAATTAATACCCAAAACTTTCTAAAAAATACCCAAAATATATTTGAACTGTTTCTCTTTTTGTTTTTAATGTAATTTATCATTATAGATACTTTCATTCAGATTAATAACATTATATGTTTTGATGCCAAGAAATCAAACAAAAACTGAATAATTAATCAAAAATTATTTTAGATAAGAGTTTTATTGAAAAATATAATAATCACAAAGCCAGGATCACTATTTTAGAAGCAAAATAAAATGTTATAATTTCTCTCAATGATCGAATATAAAAATATCTATTTTATAGGAATTGGAGGAATTGGGATGAGTGCTATCGCTAGGATGTTGAGAGAGCAGGGGGCTACAGTTTCTGGCTCTGACGCGTCCGAGTCAGATGTCACTAGAGGACTACAAGAGTCAGGAATTCATGTAAATATTGGGCAAAATGCTGAAAATTTGTCAGTCAGTAATTTGGCGATGGCAGGTCACCATGATGGCATTGATTGTGTGGTCTATACGACTGCGATCCCTGATTCAGATCCAGAACTCTCAGAGGCGCGATTGCGAGACCTGCCTACTTTTACCTACGCAGAAATGCTTGGAAAAATTTCTGCCAATTTCGAGACGATTGCTGTTGCCGGAACTCATGGCAAGACTACCACAACCGCCATGCTTGCTAGTGCTTTTTCTGGAGCGAATCTAAAACCTCATGTTATCGTTGGTTCGCTCTTGCCGGAATACAAGAGTAATTATTTAAAGGGTGGCGTCGTTGATGAGGGAGGAAATATTTTAATAACAGAAGCCTGTGAATACAAAAGGTCATTTTTAAATTTAAATCCCAAACATGTTGTTATAACTAATATCGAAGAAGACCATTTGGATTATTATTCTGACTTGGCTGACATTCAAAGCGCCTTTATTGATTTGTGTGCAAAAACGCCAAAGGATGGAAAAATTATTTGCAATCCTGATTTGCCAAACCTTGCTCCTATTGTTGAAAAGTTTCCAGATAAAATCGTTGATTATAAAAAGTTATTATCAAAAGTTCCTGAATTAAAAGTTTTAGGCGAACATAATAAATTAAATGCTGCAGCGACTTTGGCGTTGATGTCGGTATTTGAGGAGGTTGGTAAAAATAGGGAAAATTCAGCCGACGCACAAATTTTAGACGGCGCGATTACTGGCCTAGAAAAATTCTCTGGAACATGGCGTCGACTGGAGGCGAGGGGAGAAACCGAAAAAGGTGCCATTCTATACGATGATTATGCACATCACCCAGAAGAAATTCGCGCAGGAATTAATGCTTTACATCAAAATTTTCAAGATAAAAAATTAGTGATATTTTTCCAACCACATTTGTATTCTAGGACTAAAAAATTGTTTGATGAGTTTGTTGAAGTTTTCTTAGAAAAAAACCCAGTTGGCGAAAGCAAAATAACACCTGTTTCAGAACTTTATCTACTGCCAATTTACGCCGCTCGCGAACCTGCTGACTCTGAAATTTCTTCTGAAATATTAGCGCAAAAAATCACCGAGCAGAACTTGTCAGAAAATTCAAAAATGAAAGTCGAATTTTTACCGTCATTTGAAAAAGCTGCGGAAATCGCGCTAGAAAAAGACGATCAGTGTGTTGTCGTGACGATGGGGGCAGGGGATGTTTATAAAATTTTAGATTTGGTTAAATAATTCTGTATTTCTTAAAACTCATTAACCCTCTCGTATTCATCTGCGACATCTCCAGGTTTACCATCTCTTTTGATAAGTCCTTCTTCTAGCCAAATAATTCTCTTGCAATGGTCCTCTAATAATTCCAGTTGATGTTCTACTAAAATGACTATTCCACCATTCAGGGTAATTTTCTCCAATTCTTTTAAAGTTTTATTTTTAAAATGCTCGTCTAATTTTGTGAAAATTTCATCTCCAAGGAAAATTTCAGGGTCGGTGTGTAATGCAATAGAAATAGCGAGTCTAGATCTCATTCCTTGTGAGAATTGGTATACCTTTGTGTCTCTAAATTCTTCTAATTCAGCAAACTTCACAATTGAATCTAGTTTTTCTTTTATTTCAGAAAAAGCCATACCTAATAGTGAACCGGCCAAGTAGGTGTTTTCGATCAAGGTTAATCTGGGGTTAAGTCCAATAGCTAAACCAATCAAACTAGTCACCTTGCCTTCAACTTTTATTTCCCCTTGGTATCTTTTGTGAATTCCACCTATTAGACGCAACATCGTAGATTTTCCTGAACCGTTATTTCCAATCAGGCCAACGATTTCGCCACCCTTGATATTAAGCGAAACCCCTTTCAAAACTGGTCTAGTTTCTCTCGTAAATTTGTGTCGAATCAAATGATACATCTGCTTCAAAAGCCTCTTGTTCTTGGCACGAACATCAAATTCTTTGTATAAATTTTTAATTTGTATTTCGATCATACTAATTCAGAGAACTTAACTTTTAATTTTTTGAATAATAAAAATCCAATAATAATTGCAGCTAGACTATATCCTAGGGCGCCGAAAATAATATAAAAATCAGGGACTCTCGTGTATATTATAATATCTCTAGCCAGAGTAACTATAAAATATAGTGGATTGAATAAGTTAACCAGAAACATTTTACCAGTTGTCTCAATCGCATAAAAAATTGGAGTGATAAACCACACCCCACCTAATACATAAACCCATATTTGCCTTAAATCAAAGAAATAAGCCCCTAAAGATGCCAGGATAAGCCCCGCACCAACGCTAAATGTGGTTAATATAATTAGTATTATTATATAAAGTAAAATGGTCAATAATGGTATATCAAAAAATATCAAGAAACCAAATAGAATCATGATTTCAAATATATGGGCGAATAATGTCTTTATCGCTATCGCGAGAACCAAGGCCTCATGGTGAAAATTGACTGAATTAATCAATCCAGCTCTGTCTTTAACAAGGGAAACGCACTCATTAGTAACTGTTTTGAAAAAGTTAAAAATAAGAATTCCCAGCAAAAGATACAGTGGATATGATGGAATATCCCCTCCAAGTCGCTCTCTAAATACCCCGAACATCAAAACAAAAGTCATAATAGGCACTAGGGCATACCAAGCAATTCCCAAAATTGTTCCTTCGTGTTTTAGAACAAAGTCAGCTTTGGCTATAGAAAAGCCTAGCCCAAACACTGATTTTAGATAATTCATATTTACTAATATACTAGCTTATTCTAGTTTGCAAAACAATACTTCATAAAAAATTCATTCTTGTGTTATAATTTACCTAAATAAGGACTTAAAATTGAACTTATCATCATGAATAATCCAGAGCAAATTACATACTTTGCCGATACTGATGCTAGAAACAAGCGGGTGCGTTTTGGTATCAAAGCCAAAGACAGAACGCGTCATGTCTATATTATTGGAAAGACCGGTATGGGTAAATCTACTATTCTAGAGAACATGGCGGCGCAGGATATTCAAAATAACAATGGGCTTTGTTTTATTGATCCACACGGTAGTGCCATTGATGAAATAATTCAGTATGTTCCAAAGGAGCGCGTCAAAGATGTTTTATATTTTGCTCCTTTCGATATGGAAAATCCAATTTCTTTCAATGTGATGGAGGATGTTGGTTATGACAAGCGGCATCTCGTCGTCTCTGGTTTAATGTCTACCTTCAAGAAGATTTGGGTTGATGCGTGGTCTGCGAGAATGGAATACATTTTGGGGAATACTTTGCTTGCTCTGTTAGAGTATCCAAACACAACATTGCTTGATGTTAACAAAATGCTTTCTGATAAGTCTTTTAGGAACAAGGTGGTAAACTACATCAAAGATCCAGCGGTAAAGAATTTTTGGGTTGAAGAGTTCGCGCGATACACCGAGAGAATGGCCGCGGAGGCGACTCCTGCGATTCAGAACAAGATTGGACAATTTACCGCCAACCCTTTGATCCGAAATATTATCGGTCAACCAAAATCAAGTTTCGATTTTAGGGAATTGATGGATGATCGCAAAATTGTTTTAGTGAACCTGTCAAAAGGTAGAGTGGGGGAATCGAACGCAAACCTGTTAGGGTCAATGTTGATTACCAAGATTTATTTGTCAGCGATGTCTCGTGCTGACAGATCCAAAAAAGAATTAGCTGACCTGCCGAATTTCTATTTGTATGTTGATGAGTTCCAAAACTTTGCCAATGAATCTTTCGCGGATATTTTGTCAGAGGCTAGAAAATATAATTTGAACTTAACAATCGCTCACCAATATATTGAACAAATGTCAGACGAAGTGCGTGCTGCGGTTTTTGGAAACGTCGGAACCATGATTACATTCCGCGTTGGCTCATACGATGCAGAAGTATTAGAAAAGGAATTTCTCCCTACTTTCGAAGCAGCTGACATCGTTAATCTAGGAGCTTTTCAAATCTATTTGCGATTGATGATTAATGGAATTGGGTCGCATCCTTTTAGTGCTAGGACTATACCACCTCTAGAGACTCCTGATTACGATATAGTTGACGAAGTTATCCAATCATCTAGAGAACAATTCGCTCGACCACGCGCTGATGTGGAACGCGAGATGGAAGAGCGCGCCAAGGAGAACTTTGATTCTGGTAGTGGTGCTGGTTCTGGCGGGAATAATGGTGGCGGAAATGGAAAGAATGGCGGAAATGGTGGGAAAAATAACGGCAATGTAGGCGGAAAAAATGGAAACGGAGGGCAGAATAGTGGTAACAAAAATGGTAACAACGGAAACAACAATAACGGCGGCGGAAATAACACAAACAATAACTTTAAAAACAAGAAACCGGTAAGAGTCCTCGATAAAAAAGCCTTGAAAGAAATCGATGAAGTTATGGCCAAGAAAAGGGAATTGATGGAAAAGGGTCCTGTCTCTGATGAGGTTAATAAAAAAGAAAACGAAAGAGACGAAAATCTAGAAGTTTCACTAAAAGATCTTCAAAAAAATACTAGAAATGGAAATGGCAAAGCTGACAAAAAAGGTCCAAGCAAAGAGAATTCTAATTCCTTGAAAGATGTTTTGTCTGGGCTGGGTGTTTTGGGTGGTTCTGAAAAGGGAGGAGAGAAGAAAGAGCGTCGCAAGAGCAAAAAAGAAATCAAGAAGGAAGTGAAGAGGGAGAGTTCAGAAAATAATTCAGAACCTGCGCCAAATCAACCAAAAAAAGATCCTCAAAAAAATCAACAACAAGAGTCACCAAAACAAAAACCTAACGAAGTTTCAGAAAAAGAATTGAGGGAGATTTTAGAGGGGTAAAATAGCTTTAGCGAGACGCCCCATATTTTTAAAGCGCGCTTTGAAGTAGTTTGGGTAGTATTCTTTGTTTTCTTTTATTATTTTTTCCAAGGTTAGGACACCGCGGATTTTTTTATATTTAGAAATGTTGCCAGAGTGCTTTTTATACGCAGTCATTGGCTCAGGCAAGTTAGCAACTCTTTCTGTTCGCGCGATTTTCAAAAAAGCATCATAATCCTCCCAGATAAAAATCTCTTCATTATATTTTGGAAATCCTTCTTTTTTAAATACAACACTCGAGTGAACAAAGTGATTTTTCATTAAAAATTTCTTGGTAATTTTATCGTTATTTTCTAGATTTTTAATTTCACCAATTTTTTGATCTTCACTATTTACAATAATAGCGTTTGTTCCAATTAGGGCATACTCGGGATTTTGTTCAAGAAAATCGATTTGGCGACTAATTTTCTGCGGTGATATCCAATAATCGTCACTATCTAAAACTGCGATATATCTTCCGTTAGACTTTTGCAGAGAAAAATTCCTGTTTTCTGAAATACCTTGGGTATCGTTTTTGTAGTATTGAATTTTTTCTTGCCAAGCAGGGTTATCTTCAATAATTTTATTAATTTTAGATTCGGTGTAGTCATCTCCGTTGTCAGCAATCACAATTTCCAGATTTAGGTAATCCTGCTCTAAAACACTTTCAATCGCTTTAACGATTAATTCTGCGCGATTGTGAGTGCAAATATTGACGCTGACTAGAGGTTTTTCCATTTACACAAATATATCATTTTTTATAAAAAGTTTACAGTTTACAGTAAAGTGTAAACCTACAGAGTAATCCACCCCTCAGCAATTATGTTCGGATGTTCATTGTTCTTAACTGTCCATTTCTCTGGAGCAATAACATGTTTAGTTGGATTTTGATTCAGCCACGCACCCCACCAAGAGAAAGAAGAGTTGGCGATAATGTTGTGTTGGCATTTACTCATCAGCCATAGTTCCTGCGGTCCTGACAAGTCATTTCCAGAGACAAAGGTGTGAGGATCACTGATCTTTAGATTTTCTTTTGCCCATGCAACATCGTCGGTAAAGATGAAGAAGTGAGGGTTTTCAACCGTTTTAATAATCAAATCGATAGCATCACGATAATAGGAGATAGGGCAAAGACCATGAATCTTTAAAGTTTTCGGATTTTGAGCATAATCACCACGACGAATGTGAATCGAGACTGAATTATTATTTTCAATTTGCTTTTCAAATTCTTTGACTTTTTGGGTGATAAATTCTGGCTTGAGTTGAAATTCTTGGAGCAGGAGAGGGCGAATCTCTGCAAAGTTTTTCTCGGATTGGAAAAAGCCGTTTAAGTAGATGTTTGTATTTGGGTCTTTCTTTAATTTTTCTTGGATTTCTTTTAGTAATTGTGGGTGGTAGTCTAAATAATATTTATCCAAAAATTTCTTTTCAAATTTACTCAAAATCTTTGATAGGGAACCATAGGGGTATTTTATTTTTCGCGCTTGGTCAGGGTCAGAAATTTGGCCTTTAATATTAAATTTATCCAATTCAAATTTCCTTTTTGTATCACTATTTAATATATCTTTTTTAAAAAACCAATTAGTGTCGAGGTATAGTTCGACTCCGCTCTTAACAGAAATATATCTCCCAGTCGCATACTGAAACATTTGATTTCCTAGACCGCCTTTTAGGTTAGTTGTTAGCATAATTATTTTTTAAACAGAAAACACCCACATCCATATTTTTGTTCTCTAACTATATCAGGATTTGCATTTTCAATAAAATCTCCGGAATCTGTAACTAATGAAAATTCTAGTAATTCTAATTCATTAAACATATCTAAAATCATTTCGTATGAATAAATTCTATGAGCGTTAAATTCGATTTTTGGTTTCCCAACAGGTGTGACAAAAACAAAATACCCATCTTTGGATAGAACTCTCTGTAATTCTTTTGCTGCTTTTATATCACCATCTGGATCAATAGGATCTCCATATCTTCCTAAACCTATATGTTCAATTGTGTGTAAGCAAGATAATGATTTGATACTTTCGTCTTTAAAACTTAATTTAGTTAAATCCTCTGAACCAGTTTCAAGATTAGAAAGATTTAGATCAGCCGGTCTGTAGTCATAGAATTTAACAGGTATAAAAGCGGAAAGACCAGCGATAAAATATAGAGTAGAAGATATATCAGTGTGAAATTCAGGATTTATTTCCTTAACTTTTCTTATTGCCCATCCTGTTTGATAAACATAGTGATAATCAAAATTTGTTTTTATTGTTTTGTCTTTTATTTGTGGGTGAAAATCTTTAAAACTCAAAGAAAATCTTCTTGTTTCTTCTTTTGATTTAAATTTAAAATAATCTTTTAGAATAAAAGGGGAGAGTGAGATTTTTATTATTTTTTTGATGAAATTTTTCATACTAATCTTTTTATTAGATCTTTAATTTTTGTTTTTAATTTAAATATAATTTTATCATTCTCCCATTTTTTTGTATTTTTTGAACTTTCTGCTGAGCCATCTTCAAAAAATATATTAAAATACTTTTGATATAATAAAAGTAATTCCTTTGCCTGTTTTTCTAGGTTTAAATTATCTATAATGAATTTTCTAGGTGAAAAAGATTTCCATTCTGATTCCATATAGTTTATTTTTTCTGGAATCTCTGTTTTTATTTTTGTTTTAATCCCGCAATCCTCATTAAAAAAGTACGCAGAAGATGTATTTTCATAAGATAATTCATCCTTATTGAATATCTTGTGTTTTTTAGAATTTACCCAATGCCCTATATTTTTGACATCCCAAACTAAAATAGGAATATTCATAGACATTGCTTCTTGCAGGGCGATACCCTGACTTTCTTGTCTTCCTACCCATATTATATATTTAGTTTTATTTAATTTATCTATATAATCTTTTTCTTTATAATTTCCGTAATGAATTATTTCGTATTTTATATTTTTCTCTTCTAAAATTTTCTCTACGTAATCTAATTCTTCCGGGTATCTTTCTTTGAAGTATACAAGTACTTCGTTGGCATTGTCCTTATCTCTTTCTTTGAAAAAATCTGTATCTATACCTGTCGGCCAGTAATCTAATTTGCATCTATCAAATCCAAAATCTTTCCAAAAATCCATAGCCCACTTCGATGGGTGAATATAAACTACATTGTCTAAGTTTAATTCTTTGGGTATCTCTCTAGGTGTTATGTATAAATTTGGGCCTACCACTGCTTTAATATTCAACTCGGAAGCTTTTTTTAGGGCTTTTTTGTCATCATGAATCCATAGTTGTGAAGTTGAATCTAAAGATTTATTTATACAGTATGGATAATTAATTTTTTCCAAACCTTTAATAAGGTTATCTACAACTTTTTTAGGTCCAGATATTTTATTAGATACGTATGATTTTGAGATTATGTTTAGCATTAATAATATTTGTTAATAATATATCTTCTTATCTTCTTATTTTTCTTTATTGGGTAAGTTAAAATGAATAGTAATGTCGATTTTATAAAAAGTAAATAAAATTTAATTTTAGTTTTTAAATTTCTATTATATTCTATACCAATTTTAAATGTTTCTCCCCATGCTTTCCAAAAATTCTTTCGAAGAAGTGCATCAAATCTTATTGTGTAGACAGAGCTTTCTACGTCTATTTTTTTATAAGTAGGTTTTTGTTTGAATAAACCAAGCCAAAGTACATAATCAGCTAATAAAGAATATTTAAGGTCGATTCCTCCAGCCCTTTTGTATATGTTTTTAGTGTAAAAAATAGATTCAGGCACTAAAAGGTTACCTTGGTTTAACAATTTTTCGTAATTTATTTTACTAGGTATTTCCCTTAGAAATTTTTTCTCAGATTCTTCATATTTATAAAAAGAATTAGTTAAAATAATGTCTAACTCTTCTTCGGTATTAAATTCTTCTGTGACCCTTTCTATAACTTTTTCGTTTTCATAAAAATTATCAGAATCTATCCAAGTTAAAATATCACCAGAAGCAATTTCAAAACCCTTTCTAATCGCATCATAATTTCCATTGTCTTTTTCTGATATTAAAATTACTTCATTTTTGTACTTACTAATTATATCTAAAGTTTGATCAGTAGACTGTCCATCTATTATTATATATTCAATATTTTTATATGTTTGTCCCAAAACACTTTTGATACATTTTTCTATGTATTTGTTGCTGTTATATGTCGGAGTTATTATGGATATTTTTTTACTCATATTTATTTAATATTTTTTTATATAAATTTAGATAATTTTCGCACATTATTTTTTCGGTAAAATTATGTGATATTCGATCAGAACATTTTTTGGACATAGTTTCTGTTTCTTCTGGTTGTAAATTTAATAAATATTCTAATCCTGATTGTAAATCTTTTGAATCTTTCTGTCTTGCAATATATCCATTTTCTTTATGTAAGGCAATTTCAGGAATTCCTCCTGTTTCAAAAGACAAAACTGGGGTTCCACATGACATTGATTCTGCAACGACTAAACCGAAAGTATCAGCTAGAGAAGGATATAAAAATATATCAGCAGCTGAATAGTATTGAGCTAATAATTTTTGATCATTTATTTTATTTATATTAATACAGTTTTTTTGTTTTGATTCATAACCTCCAATTGATATAAAAATTAAATCATCTCTTTGATTATTTTTAATTATTTCTTCAACAAAACTAGTTCCTTTTAATTCGTTTTTATGGGCATCACTAACAAAGAGGACTATTTTTTTATCAAAGGGTAATCCTAATTTTTTTCTAATTTCTTTTTTGTTTTCTTTTTTAAAAATCTTGTTATTTATACCGTTATAAATTAAATGAATTTTTTTATCTTTCAAAACACTTCTCTTAACTTTATTGAGAACCCATTTTGAAGGAACAACTATTTCAAAATTAGATTTTTTATAGATACTTCTTTTTCTCCATCTAAGGTATTTTTCATTTGGCCAAAAAATTCTAGGGTATAATTTTCTGTTTTTACAAACAAAAAAACCGTCTTTTATTTCGTCTGTAAGTGGCGATGCGCAATGCGGAGTTATTGCCCACATATCATGCAATGTCCAGACCGTTGGTTTTTTAGAAGTAATTTTTTTGAGAGTATTTAGGTTGAAATAATAACCATGTAAATTATGCAAGTGAACAATGTCTGATTCTTCGTATTGTTTTGTTTTTGTAATCCAATTTGTTCTAAATAAGTCTAAATCGTTTGAAAATAGATAACAAATATGTCTGTGTACAGTTCTTTTAATCTTAAAAACATTAGAATCTGTTGATGTTTTGTCAGCAACAAACATAGAAACCTTATTACCTCGTTTTTCCATAAATTGTTTTATAGACCAAGATATCTTTGCTGCACCTCCTGATTTGTCTATTGTTCCTATTTTTAAAATTTTCATATTATTTCTAGAATATCGTCAGTATTTTTTCTGGAAGATATCGCAACTTTAAATGTTTCTTTGAAACCACCGACTAGTATCATCATAATTATATTTTCATCTTTACCTATGTCTACTATTCTTCTTACATAAATATCTTTTTTGTAGTCAACACACCAATTTAGCGGGCAACTTGCTATATCGTAATATGTTAGCGCGTGCATTAAAGTCATGGAAAATAATCCAGCATCTATAAAATTTTGATTTTTTTCTTCTGATCCATAAAAAGATGATAATTTAGAAGTTATAATTAATAATTTATCTGCTTGCCCCCCAAAACCTCTGTTGCCATTTTGGTTTTTTAATAACTCCTCTTTTATTTTTTTATCCTTTATTATATATACTTTTGCACTTTGTCTGTTACAGACTGAGGGGCTTTTCTGCGCTATTTTAATAGAATTTATTATTTTTTCTGTAGGTATATTATCATTGCTAAAGTTTCTAACGCTATGTCTGTTGTAGACAATATCTTTGAAATTTTTGTTTCCTATAATATCTTTTTTGCTAACTTCTACAACTCCACCGTGGTTTGTATTATTTTCTTTTATTCTATCTAAAAAAAAGTTTAATTTTTTTGGTGTGTCAATTTTTTTATTTTTATGAAAAAGTTGGTAATGTTTTAGACAAGAAATTGCTGATTTGTAAGGAGTGTTATTAAGGTTGAAACTTCTTGTTTTATATTCTTCTAATAATTCTATTAAAGATTCTATTATTTCTTTACCGAATAAAGGTCGGATCTCTTTAAAAGATAATCCTTTTTCTATAACGTGGTAATGAGCAAATATTCTGCTATTAAGCTCGTCTTCATTTTTGATTTTTTTGAAAGTTGAAGAAAATTTTACATATCTATTGAAATCATATATATATCCTAATGTGAGTTTTAAAAAAACATACAATTTGTAAACTATTTTTTTATATTTTATTTTCATATTAAAGATTCTGTTAAATATTTTTCTGATTCTCTTATCATTGAAGATAATTTTTTGTCATAATCTTTATCATATCCTAAATTCAATATATCTTTGATTTCTTTTCCTTTGATAAAAATTCTTCCTTTTTGGTTGAGCTGTTTAAGGATGTATTCAATTTTATTGTTTATAGGTTCATTGGGAATTATATAAAAAGATTTTTTAAATTTTAATGAAAAAATTGTTCCATGGAATGTTGAAGTTATTATATAATCAGCTTTTTTGAAATATCCGACCCATTCAAAAGGACTAACGTCTACAATGTCCTTGTCTGACCAATCTTGTTTATAACCAATAGAAATTATTTTTAATTTCCTTTCTCTAGAAAATTTTTTAATTTGGTTTATCGATTCTTCATTTATTGTAAAAGCGTATACAAGGATGTATTTCTCTTCTGTTGGTATAATTGCTTCTTTTCCAAAATCATATAAGAAAGTTGGGTCTAATACTAATTCACTTATTATATTATTTTTATCTAATATAATTTTTGAATTTTCATCTCTAACTGATATTTTTTTAAATTTTTTTAAGTGTTCTTTTATTATTTTAGGAAGAAAATGTTCTCTTATAGAACCAAAGCTGGGTGCATAAGATATTAAATTTTCAGTTTTTAATTTATAACCAAAATAGATTAAGTCTTTGCCGAATAAAGGATTTTTGTAATTCCAAACAATATCACTACCAATTATTATATTATCAAAATAAGGTATATTTCTATTTACTAATTTAAAACGAGTTTTTGGTATTTTTTTTTGTTCTTTCTTAAATTTTGCTATTTTTTTAATATTTTTGATTAAAAGATTTACACGCTTAGTCCACAAAAATATTTTATATTCTTTTATCCAGTGTATTGGATTTTTATATGAAATTATTTTTACTTTATATCCCATCTTTTCTACTTTTTTATATAAACCATAGCACTGTAAAAAAGCTCCGTGGTTTATTCCATCAAAAAAAGTAAGTATGCCGACTGTTTTTTTATTTTTTATCTCCATATTTTTTTTATCATTAATTTTACACCACTTATTTTTTTATTAGTCTTATTACAAATATATAAATCTTTATTATAATCTCTAGCAATAAAATTAGGATGTTTAACTACTTTAAAATTACTATTGATTTTAAAGTAGTTATTATTTTCCTTAGTAAAATTATCAATTTTTTTTGTATTTGTTGATTCGTTATTAAAACCTATATTTTTTACTAATTTTTCATTTGGTGTTATTGAAAGACCGTTATTTTTCCATATTGTATACAGCCATTGATAATCCCATGTTTTAATTTTATTTTTTTTAACTTCATAAAACAAATTTAACCAATATTCTGTGTGTTTTCTTTTGTAAAATATATTTTTCATAAAATTATTACTGTCGAATTCCTTTAAATTTTTAATTTCCTTATCATAAAAATTCCAAGATTTTCTCCATGTTGCCCAACCCCATATATGTGTTATTTTTGAAAAATAATAATCCGTTTTACTCTTTACGTTATTTAGTAGATTATTACCACTTATATGCATAATCCTCGTATCATTTTTATAAAGCTCCAACATCTCTTCACAAAATTTAAAAAAAGATTGATTAGGTAAGCAATCATCTTCCAAAATTATCCCATCTTCTACATTTTCAAAAAACCAGTCTATTGCAGAAGAGACGGCATCCCTGCAGCCTAGATTTTCATTTCTAAATAAGGTTTTAACTTCACAGTCCCAATCAACCTTTTGGGCTATCTTTCTAGTTTCTTCACATAACTCTTTTTCATTATGTTTTTCTTCTCTTGGTCCGTCTGCTGCAATAAATAATTGTTTTGGTTGGTATTCTCTAATAGCCTCAAAAACTTGTTTTGTTGTGTCTGGTCTGTTGAATATTAGAAATAAAACTGGTTTTTTCATATAATTATTTTAACTTTACAATTGATTTTAACATTAATAACCCATGATTTCTTGTTTTGTATATAAATAAGATTATAAACACAGAAATTGAATAAGAAACAAAAGTTGATATAGCTGCGCCTTCTATACCTATACGACCTATTAAAAACAAATTCATTAGTACATTGATTATTGAACCTAAGGTAGTTCCTAGGAGTGATATTTTTATATAATTTTTTGTTAATAAGTATTTACCAACTGAGACACCTAAAAATACAAAAATCCCAGACCAAATATAAATCTGCAACACAGCAACAGAACCTAAATAAGCTTCACCAAACAAAATTTTAACAATCGGTCCTGCCAAAAAAGTTGTAGACAAAGCAATCAAAAAAGAACTCCAAAACATCACAAAATATAACTTGCTCATTCTTTTGTTAAATTCTTCTTCACTTCTCTTGTATGCATTAACGATAGCAGGGAATACAGACGCCGTTATAATTCCTGGAATAAAATACCATATCTCTGATAACTTAACGGCAACTGCATATAGACCGACTTGTTCGTTACCCAACATATTCTTAATCATGACTTGGTCGATTTTCATATAAATACCGACTGCGACTCCTGATAGGATTAACGGCCATGAATCGCTCAGTAATGACTTGGCAACTTTTAGATCAAATTTCAGCTTTTTAATACTGTTGCCAATTTTTGTGAAATTGAATAATAACAACAAGGCGATTATTGTGGCCTCTACAATATAAATGACTGTCAGCCAGAAAATTCCTTTGTCGAAATAAATTAATAATAATTTCAAGATTGCTGAAATTGCACCCGCTGTGATTTGTGATATTACTACTTTCTTGGCTAAAACTTGGGAGTTGAAATAAACTTCTAGGACATTGAATGCGGTTGGAATAAAGTTAAGAGCAAACAGCCAAATCAGAATTAGTGTAAAGGTGTCAGAAGTGGTGAAAATTGAAACTATAAAAACAGTTATTATCGCCAATACTGATCCTGCTAATTTTAGATAAAAGCTAGTCCCGATTAAGGTATCTTTCTTGTCGTGATCTTTGACTATTTCTCTGTTTAATACGCCGTCTAGTCCCAGAGATGATAAGAATCCAAACAAACCGACAAAGCTGATTACATAATTGAATAGTCCGTAGTTGCTCGGTCCGAGATATCTAGCGATATAAATAGAAACTACAAAAGCGACGGTCATTGCAAAAATCCTCCCACCAAACATCCACCCCGTATTCCTAAAATACTTTTGAAAGCCGGCATGGTTCCAAACTAGATTTGCGCGGCATAGGCTGGGTCTTATGAAATTGTTCATCAAATAGTCCATTTTTTGTTTTATATCCTCACCGCAAATTTTAACATTAAAAACATATGATTTATCATCATCTTATTTTCTTATCATCTTAACCCATTTCATTCCTTTTGGCCTACCTTCATCGATTATGATTTTCTTGTCTATTTTCTTTACCTTTATGTTGTCTGATATTTTTCTATTATCGTCTGATATCACTTCTATTTCGTGAGTGTCTTTGAATCTATTAACCATTTCTTCTGTTATTCCATCCAATTTGAAATCATGAGTTTCAATTATGTAATCAGCTTCTAATAATTTTTTGCTTTTTCGGGGATCAATTAAGTCTATTTCTCCGCCTTCTATGTCACAAAAAATAAAAGCATTTTCATCTATTAGATTTTCTAATTCTTTTATCGTGCATTCTTCCTTCAAAATTACATTTTCAATTTTGTTTTTGGTCACAATCTCTCTGTTAGTTTTTAGCGCTTCTTTGTTTGTGTCATAAGCATATATCTGAGAATCTTTGTTCCTGATTGCAAAACCGCTTGAAAAGTATCCTTCTGCACACCCTATGTTTAGTATCTTTTTATACTTTTTATCTATTATTTCTTCAATCCATGGATGTATATGTTGTTCGTATGTTCCAAACACCTTTGGCAAGAGGGAACTACCGTATGCGACATCGCCATATAGCATTCCTTTGAATGGTCCGTCTAATACATAAATATCATTTTTAAAATAATCTTTTAGAATTCTTATGTCACTCCTTATCTTTCTTATGATTCTCTTTTTTAAATTTAGTTTTTTCTTTAAGTTTTCTATGGTTTTCATTTTGATTTTAGTTTTTTATCTGAATCTCACTACAGATTTTTGTAATACAAATATTTCAAATAATAAGCCATTTTAAGAACTACAGGATTTCCGAATTTATTGTTATTTTTCAAAGCCCTAATCGAGTGCCATATCTGTCCTTTTCTTTTTAAAATTGAAACATTCTTGTCGTGTATTCTGTAGGCGGTGTGTGCACCTCTAATATTTTTCATTTTTGAAATAGAGCCAATTTTTAACCACAAATCATAATCTTGGGATTGCTTGAACGAATTATCGTATCCGCCGACTTTTCTTACAAGACTAATCCTTGATAGCGACGAACTGTTATTAATTTGAGACCAAAAAGGCATAAAAAGTTTTATAAAGAAATTTGTTTTTCTAACTTTTTTCTGTCCGATCAGTTTTTCTGCGGGGTCAATATATTTTAAATTAGTGCCAACTACTCCGTAATCTTGATTATTATCTAAAAAATCGACTTGTAGTTTTAATTTGTCTTTTGTTAACCATAAATCATCAGAATCTAAAACCGCAAGGTATTCACCATTTGATTTTTCAAGTGCAACATTCCTGCTATATGGTATTCCACATTTTTTCTCGTTTTTAAAATAGAAAATTCGCTCATCTTCTAAAAGAGGCTCGGTGACTTTTAAGGTATCATCATCTGATCCATCATCGACGATTATCAGCTCCCAATCTTTGAAATCTTGTAATAAAACACTCTGTATAGCTTTCCCTATATATACTGAAGAATTATGACTAATCATCATTATGGAGATTTTCGGAGTTTTTTTCATTTTTTTAATGATAGCATTTTTTTAATTATCCAAAAGATAGTAACAGAAGTTATTATTGGGTGTTTAATTAAGCTTATTAAAATATTAATTTGGAATTTTAATAAATTTTTCAAGGTCACTTTGTCTTTTTGGAGATCAGATTTATAAATTAGGTGTGGTAATAAAATGAGTGATTTATTTTTTATTGATAAATTGTTTGAGATTGACCAATCAAATAATTTCCTCCAGTATAATTTTCTTATCTCAAATAATTTTTTCTTATCTTTTGTATAAGTATTACCTCTGTAGATATATCTCATGGCTCTAGCTTCGTCTATACATGCTGGGTATAATTTGCAAACCGATATTAATCTTATCCACATATGCATGTCTTCGGATGGTTCAAATTCTTTCTCAAAATATCCAACCTTATCAAAAACTTTTTTCTTTAAAACGATTCCATTAGTATGAAAAGTACCTATCCAATTAGTTATTATTTCGTATAAAAAATCTTCCGGGGCTACTTTTTTCTTTGGTGCACTTAAAATTTTTTCTCCCTCAAAATCTTTCCACTTTTCTGCCGCTTTCTCATCTTCGAATGCGGTACCCACAGCATCATAAACACCATCTGCATCTGGGTTCTCCATAAAAACTTTTTTAGTGTCTTTAAATCGATTTTTTAAATACCAATCATCTGCATCTAAAAAAGAAATATAATCACATTTGGCTTTTCTGATACCTAAATTTCTACTATTTGCTATGCCTAAATTTTTATTTTCAGGATGTGTATATAGGTGAACGTTTTCAAATTCATCTGACAGCTTTTTGCATACTTCCAAGGAGTTATCATTTGAACCATCTTCAATCAAAATAACTTCGGCGACTTCATCTAGGTTAATTGCTGACTCAACGGCTCTTTTCGTGTAGTCTCCTTTATTGTATACGGGTATTATTGTAGATATTTTCATTAATATTAAAATAGCATATAAATAATATTAACGAAATTATTACTCCTCGCACTTTTTCATCAACTTTGGTATATTTTCCATTAATGACATCTACAGAGAAAAACTTGAAATTTTTGATTTATATCGGGTTGGCCATTTTGCTGTTTGTTCCATTCGTTGTGTCCAACAGCCTTTTCTTTCCATATATAACAGGGAAAGCATATACATTCAGAATCGTTACTGAAATAATCGTAGGGATATATTTGATATTGGCGGTTCTGTATCCAATTTATCGACCGAAAATTAACTGGATTTTGGTCACTTTCGCTGCCTTTGTGGTTTCTCTTTTTGTTTCTAATCAGTTAGGGATTAACCCGTTGGCCAGCTTTTGGAGTAATTTTGAGAGAATGGAAGGGTGGGTGACTATCGCGCATTTATTTGCGTTATTTTTGGCGCTCGGTTCAGTTTTGCGAGAAAAGAAAGAATGGTTGTGGTTGTTTAACGCCTCAATAATCGTCAGCTTGTTTATGGTTTTCTCTGCTTTTGGTCAAGTTCTAGAAAGTGGATTTAATACCAGAGTCGATACAAAATTGGGAAACTCTACCTACCTCGCTATTTACATGTTGTTCAATGCGTTTTTGTCGCTCTTCTTTTTGCTTCGTGAAAAAATTAGTTTCACCGGTTGGTATTCATGGTTTTATGGTGTGACTTTTGTTTTGCAATCAGTTGTTGTTTTTCAAACTGGAACTAGAGGGACGATGCTGGGTCTTTTGGGTGGAATCGTATTGGCAGGGCTTATCATTGCTATTTTCAACAAAGAAAATCAAGTTTTCAGAAAGACTGCTTTTTCATTAATTGGCGCTGTTGCGATTTTTATCGCAGGAGTTTTTGTATTCAAGGATACTGGCTTTGTTCAAAACAACATCGCATTGAATCGAATCGCGAGTGTCACTGCTATAGAAGGAACTTCGCAAGCCAGAATTAACAACTGGAAAATGGCAATCAAGGGTTTCAATGAGCGACCAATGCTAGGTTGGGGACAGAGCAATTTCAATTATGTTTTCGACAAGCATTATCTGCCCGAGCATCACGGAAACGAAACATGGTTCGATCGCGTTCACAATATCTTGTTTGATTGGCTAATTGCTGGAGGAATTTTTGGTCTATTATTTTATGTTTCAATTTGGGTTGCTTCACTATTTCATATTTGGAAAGCTTCACTCGATAAGATTGCGATCAATGAAAAGGCTGTTTTAGTCGGTATGCTAGGTGGGTATTTCGTTCACAATCTATTTGTTTTTGATCAAATCGTCAGCTACATGTATTGGATTTTCATTTTGGCTTTTATCTATTCACAGTCACAGCAAAAAGAAAATTCACTTTTCCAAAAAGAATTGAGTGAGAAAACGAAACAGGTTTTGGTAGTAATTATTTGTGTTGTCATTCCAGTTTCTATGTATTTTATTAACTACCCAAGTTACGCTGCAAATAAAGATTTGATAGGCGGGATGACAATCATTAAAACAGATGTCAGCGGACAACCTACTTTTAATCATGAAAATGGAATATACGGGAATATCGAAGCTTTTGAATCTGCACTGAGTCATGACTCTTTTGCAAATCCAGAAATCAGAGAGAGAATTTTATTAACTACAAATCAAATTTTGAGAATCGAAAGCCTAGACCAAGAAGCCAAACAAGACTATGTGCAATTTGCGATAGATGAAATGGAAAAGCAAATCGAAAAATTTCCAAATAACTCTAGATATAGATACTTGTTCGGAACCTTCTTTGCACAAATTGGACAATTTGAATTGGCTGAAAAATATCTGTTAGAGGCTATCGAGATTTCTCCAACAAAACAAGTTATCAGAACTCCACTAATGAAAGTCTACGCTATGAGCGATCAACCCGAAAAGGCGATTGCACTTGCTCGTGAGACTTATGAATTGGATGAATCAAAAAAAGATTTGTGGCGAGAGTATGTAAACATGGTCATTAGGCTTGATTCAAAAACTTTTGAGAATGTGGTAGACGAGACTATTGAATCAGGAAAGCAAGAGTGGGTGGAGGAATTATTGAAAGAGCAAATCGAAAGTAGCCCTGATAGTTTTCAGAATAGGGTGGCTTTGGCTATTTTTTATAAAAAAGTGGGTGATTTAGATTCTGCAAGAAGGGTTGTCGAGCAGGCCAGTGAAGATTTCCCAGAAAACACAATTCAATTACAATCATTAAAAGAATATATCGAAGCGGAAAGTGATTCTGACGATAATACTACAGAGTTTATAAACTAATTAAAATATTTATCCAAATGAATAATCAAACTGAAAAAGTTACAAAAACAGAAAAGATTTTAAAGATTTTAATTTATGTTGGAGTGATCGCCCTGCTAGCTATTCCGTTTATTGTCTCTAGCAATCTATATCAACCATTTATAACCGGAAAATCTTTTGTTTTTAGAGTAGTCGTTGAAATACTAATAGCAATTTGGTTAATACTAGCTATTCTTTATCCAAAATATAGACCAAAAAAGAATTGGATATTAATTTCTTTTGTTTTATTCACTCTGTCTCTATTCGTATCTAATCTATTTGGTATAGATCAGACAGCTAGTTTTTGGAGTAGTTTCGAGAGAATGGAAGGGTGGGTGACTATTGTTCACTTGTTAGGGCTTTCCGTGGTTCTAGGTTCTGTATTGAATACTAAAAAGGAGTGGTATACGTTGTTTCAAGTATCATTGCTCGGTTCTTTAATAATGTTGGCGTTGGCTTTCAAGGAGATTTTTGACTTTGCCGGAAATAATTTTGGTGTGGATCCATGGAATCGTCGTATCGAAACAACTATAGGTAATTCTTCTTTTCTCGCCATCTACGCTCTCTTCAATTCCTTTTTTGCGATCCTTTTAATTTTCAAGGACACAAGTCGTCTTTCAAATTTCATCAAACTAGCCAAAAAAACTTGTCTAGATAATTGGTTGATTTGGTTTTATATCACTGCTTTCGCGCTAAATACCTGGATGCTTTTTCAGACCGGAACTAGAGGGGCGATGCTGGGCTTTATGGGTGGTCTCGTTTTGATAGGGCTTTTGATGGCTTTTCTAGAGAAAGAAAAAACTATTTATAAAAAGATTTCGATTGGTTTAATTGTTGGTGTCGTCTTTTTCATCGGGACAGTTTTTTCTCTGAGAGATACTAACTTTGTGCAAAATAATCAACCACTTAATCGTCTTACTTCTATATTTGAAATAGAAAAAACGGATTCAGGGTTTAAATTTGAAAGAACAGGTCAGGCAAGAATTTATGCTTGGAAGATGGCAATCGACGGGTTCCAAGAGCGTCCTATTTTAGGTTGGGGACAAAGCAACTTCAATTATGTTTTTGATAAATATTATATCCCAGAGTTTATTAGTTCAGATGATTGGCATGACCGCGCTCACAACCTCTTCTTTGATTGGCTGATTGCTGGTGGAATATTCGGTTTGTTCTTTTATTTATCTATTTGGCTTGCAACAATTTTATCAATACTCAAAACTTCTAAATTCAAAAACATCGAGAAAGCTATTTTGGTTGGGATGCTTGGTGGATACTTTGTACATTTATTATTTATATTCGACATACTAATTAGTTATTTATATTTCATATTTATTATTGCTTTCGTCTACGCTATAACAACAAAAGACAAACAACCACTTCAATATCAAATTAGTGAAAACTTGAAAAAGATTTTAATTCCAGCAATTATTTTAGTAACTCCATTTGTTGTTTATTTGATAAATTATCAACCATACAAAGGGGCTGGAGAATTAGCGAAAGCAATTAAAGTCGCAGGGGGAACCTCAGAGGATCAATTATTTTTCTATAACGATAACCCAATATTAGATAATATAAAATATTTTGAATCTGTTATTGATGGAAATACATTTGGGACAAGTGAAGCAAGGATTGAAATGATGGTTGCTGGGAATACTGTTTCTTCCATTGTGGTTTCTGATGAAAAGTCGCAGAAAAAACTTAATGGTGCAAAAATACAATATTATGAATATGTTTATGATCAAGTTATACAGCAAATTGAAAATACTCCTGATAATTCTAGGTATCCATACTTATTATCAAGTTTTCTAGCACAAATTGGTGAATTCGAACTAGCAGAAAAATATGCTTTGATGGCGGTTGAATTATCGCCAGCCAAACAAGCAATTAGAATTCCATTGATTAGAATATATTTTGTAACAAATCAACCTGAAAAAGCATTAGTTGTTGCGCGTAATACATATGAATTGGATGAATCAAAAAAAGATTTATGGATAGAATATGCCAGAGTTGCTGATAAATTCGATGAGGAACTATTTAATCAATTAATCGATCAAGCAATTGAAAGAGGAAATGAAGATTGGGCTAATAAGATACTAAAAGAGAAAAATAATTTACAATAGATGTTATTCTCTGCTATTCTTTATTTTAATGACAAAAACAGAAAAGATTTTAAAGATTTTAATTTATGTTGGAGTGATCGCCCTGTTAACTGTGCCGTTTATTGTCTCTGAGAGTTTGTATGAATTATTCATCACCGGAAAATCTTTTATTTTTAGAGTGGTTGTTGAAATACTAATAGCAATCTGGTTAATACTAGCTATTCTTTATCCAAAATATAGACCAAAAAAGAATTGGATTTTAATCTCCTTTATTTTGTTCACCTTGTCGTTATTCTTTTCTAATTTATTCGGTGTTGATCAGACTGCTAGTTTCTGGAGTAATCTAGAAAGAATGGAAGGGTGGGTGACTATAGTTCACTTGTTAGGGTTATTGTTAGTTTTAGGTTCTGTATTAAATACAAAAAAAGAATGGTATGCGTTGTTAAATATTTCGTTGTTCGGCTCTTTAGTTATGGTAATGATTGCTTTTAATGAGATTATTGATTATCAAAAATCAACAGAAGGGGTAAAGTTATGGGGTGGCTTGTTCCGCATTTATACAACAGTCGGAAATCCTGCGCATCTTGCCATCTACGCTCTCTTTAATTCCTTCTTTGCACTCCTTCTAATTTTCAAAGACACAAGTCGTCTATCAAATTTTATCAAACGAACTAAAAAAACTTGTCTGGCTAATTGGTTGATTTGGTTTTATATCACTGCTTTCGCTCTAAATACCTGGATGCTTTTCCAGACCGGAACGAGAGGGGCGATGCTGGGCTTTATGGGCGGTCTTGTTTTGATAGGACTTTTGATGGCTTTTCTAGAGAAAGAAAAAACTATTTATAAAAAAATAGCATTCGGGTTTATCACAGCGACCATTCTATTTATTGGAACAATTATCTCGCTAAAGGAAACTGATTTCGTGCAAAATAATCAGCCGCTTGATCGACTAACTAGTATTTTCGATACAAATTCACCGGCGATCAAAATCAGAATAAATAATTGGGTTCATTCATACATGGGATTTCAAGAGCGTCCAATATTAGGTTGGGGACAAGATAATTTTAATTATGTTTTTGATAAGTATTATCTTCCTAGTAGCGATGGTCTTGATAGTATGTGGTTCGACCGAGCTCACAACATCTTTTTTGATTGGTTGATTGCTGGTGGAATTTTTGGCGCGTTTCTTTATTTATCTATTTGGTTGGCTACGGTCTTATCAATTTTCAGAACGCGTGAATTTAATAATAATGAAAAAGCAATTTTAATTTCTGTATTGGCTGGGTATTTTGTTCATCTCTTGTTTGTGTTTGATACGATAATTAGTTATTTATATTTCATATTTATTATTGCTTTCGTCTACGCTATAACAACAAAAGATAAACAGTCACATCAATATCAAATCAGTGAAAACTTGAAAAGGATTTTAATTACGGCAATTATCTTAATAACTCCATTTGTTGTTTATTTAATAAACTATCAACCATACAAAGCGGCAGGAGAATTAGTCAAAGCTATTGCTGTTGTGAAAAGAACTCCTGAAGGTCAGATGTTCTTCTATCATCAAAAGCCGATTGAAGATAATATAAAATATTTTGAATCTATTATTAATAGAGATACATTTGCAACAAAAGAAGCTAGAGAAGCGATGTTATCTATCGGTGATGATGTATTTGGTTTACAAGTTAGAAATAATCAAGTGCAAAAACAGATTGATGCACTCAAATCACAATACGCAACATTTGTTTATAATCAAATCAAACAACAAATTGAAGAGACTCCTAATGATGCCGGCTTTCCGTTTTTGCTTTCAAATTTTTTAATGCGAGCAGGCAATTATGAGCAAGCAGAAAAATACGCTTTGACGGCAATTCAATTATCTCCAACAAAACAAGGAATTAGAACTTCATTAGTTAGGATTTATTCAGAAACAAATCAGTCTGAAAAAGCACTGGCACTTGCGCGAGAGACTTATGAATTAGATGAATCAAAAAGAGGTTTGTGGATTGAATATGTCAGAGCTGCAGATAGATTTGATGAAGAACTATTTAATCAATTAGTCGAAGAGGCAATCGAGAGAGGGAATGAAGGTTGGGTTAATTTCTATAAAAATAAATATAGATAAAAACTTGCAAATTATTGAAAGTATGCTATACTACGTAAGTGAGTGTTAAAGCTCAAACGAACGAATATCTATGTAAATCCCCACTTCGGTGGGGTTTTGCATTTTAGGGGTAATACTTTGGTAATACCTTAAATTTTCAATAAAATAAAAAACACATTTTTTCAACAAGCTAAATCTTGTTGTTTTTTTATTAAATTTGTTATACTCATTGTAGGTTGCTTTTCTGATTGGTCAGCGACCGCACTCACAAAGATATTCGTTTGGAGCTAGCCTCGCTGGCCAGTCAGGGGCACAACCAAGAACACAAAAATAAAATAAAAATCTCAGATCATTTTTGATTCTGAGATTTTTATTTTGTCTTTTATTTTTTTTATTTTATTTTTTAAAACTTTTTTTAAATTTTTTTAAAATAAAGTTATCCACAAATTTTTTTTAAAATAAACTTCTTTATTTTTTATTTGAGTGAGATAATAAGGTTATCGAAAGTTACGTCCGATTATTAGTTAAACAAAAAATAAAATGCCAGCAAAAAAAACAACTCGTAAAAAAGTTGCGAGCAAAGTAGCAAAAAGAAAGCCAGCAAAAAAAGTTGCAAAAAAAACAACTAGTCGCAAGACAGTTAAAAAAGTTGCAAAGAAAAAGGCAGCTCCAAAAAAGAAAGCAGCAAAGAAAACAACAAAAAGAAAAGCTGCTCCAAAGAAAAAAGTTGCCAAAAAGCCAGCGAAAAAAGCTACAGCAAAAAAAACTACAAAGAAAAGAAAATAGTAGTTTTAAAAACAAAAAACTCGTCATATCAATGACGAGTTTTTTTGTGCCAATTTTTCTAAAAAAGTAAACTTAATTAATCAGATTAATTGTGCTAATATCAATCCCATGTCAATAATAAACAAGATATTAGGAGACCCGAATAAAAAGCTATTAAAAAGCTACTATAATCGCCTGCCCAAAATTAACGATCTCTCTGAAGAAATTTCCGCACTGACCGACCAAGAACTTAAACAAAAAACAACAGAATTCAAGGAACGACTTTCAAAAGGGGAAAGTCTGGATGATATTTTACCCGAGGCATTTGCTGTTGTTCGCGAAGCTTCAAGCAGGACTTTGAATGAGAGGCATTATGATGTTCAGCTGATTGGTGGAATGGCTATTCATGATGGAAACATTTCGGAAATGAGAACTGGTGAAGGTAAAACTCTTGTTGCAACATTACCCGCTTATTTAAATGCACTTTCTGGAAAAGGAGTTCATGTTGTTACCGTCAACGATTATTTGGCTCGTCGTGATGCTGTTTGGATGGGACAAGTTTACGATTTTCTTGGTATGACTATTTCTATTATTAACCAAGGCGCTTCTTATATTTATGATCCAACTCATGAGACTTCAGAAAATGATGAAGAGCGTGACGAACAAGGTTCCTATCGTATCGTCTACGATTTTTTGCGTCCAATAACTAGACCCGAGGCATATCAAGCCGACATCACATACGGAACTAATAGTGAATTTGGTTTTGATTATTTGCGTGACAATATTGAATACGAAAAAGAAAATCTCCGACAAGGTAGAAACTATTTTGCTATTATCGACGAAATTGATTCTATCTTGATTGATGAAGCTAGAACCCCTTTGATTATTTCAGCGCCTTCAACTGAGGCAGAAAACCTCTATGAAGTTTTCGCTAAAATTGCTAGAAAGCTTGAACCAGAAACTGATTACACTGTTGATGAAAAATTAAAAGCAATTAGTTTGACCGATTCTGGAATCACCAAAGCAGAAAAGTTATTGAATGTCGACAATATTTATACTGAAAAAGGAATTAAATATGTTCATCATTTAGAAACCGCAGTCCGTGCCAAGGCACTTTTCAATCTTGATAAGCATTACGTTGTAAAAGATAATGCTGTCGTTATCGTCGATGAATTTACAGGTCGCCTTCAGCCGTCTCGTCGTTGGTCAGAAGGACTTCATCAGGCAGTCGAAGCCAAAGAAGGTCTGAAGGTTGGTCAAGAGTCAAAAACTTTCGCAAGTATTACTTATCAAAACTTTTTCAAAATGTATGAAAAGCTTTCAGGTATGACTGGTACTGCCGAAACTTCATCAGAAGAATTTTTCAAAGTCTACAAATTGAATGTTGTAATTATTCCAACCAATAAACCAGTTCAAAGAATTGATCATCATGATTTGATTTATCAAACTGAAAAAGGTAAATGGATGGCACTTACCCGCAAGATAAAAGAGATCCATGAAAAAGGACAGCCGATTTTGATTGGTACTGCATCTATTGATAAAAACGAACAACTTTCTAATTTTTTGAATCAAGAAGGTATTTCTCATGATATTTTGAATGCTAAAAATCACGAAAGAGAAGCTGAAATTATTGCCAATGCTGGTAAGAAAGGTGCTGTAACCATTGCTACAAACATGGCGGGTCGTGGTGTTGATATTAAATTAGGTGGTGTACCAACTGACAAAGAAAAATCAGATGAGATTCGTGAGTTAGGCGGACTATTTGTAATCGGTACCGAAAGACACGAAGCCCGTCGTATTGATAACCAACTTCGAGGTCGTTCAGGTCGACAAGGTGATCCGGGTGAAACTCAATTTTTTGTTTCAATGGAAGATACTTTGATGCGGGTTTTTGCTCCTGATTCTCTAAAAGGAATTATGAAGCGTCTTGGTCTGCCAGAGGATCAGCCAATTCAAAACAAAATGATTTCTCGCTCACTTGAAAGTGCTCAAACTAAAATCGAAGGTTTTCATTTTGATGCTAGAAAACACATCTTGGAATTCGATAATGTTTTAAATAGTCAAAGAGATTCTATTTATGAGCGCCGTAGAAAAATCTTAATGATGGATGACGAACAAATTGAAAAGGAAGTCGCCGAAATCATTGAAAGAGGAGGAGAAAAAATCGAAAAAGAAATCCAAAATAAAAAAGAAATTCTCGGTGAGGAAGAATGGAAGAAAACTATAAAACGATTATTGCTTCAAACTATTGATACTTTGTGGATTGATCACTTGGAAATTATGGACTACACCAGATCAAGTGTTAATTTGCGCGCCTACGGTCAGCGTGATCCTTTGATTGAATATAAAAAAGAAGGACTTAGACTTTTCAAAGAATTAAAAGAAAGTATTTATGAACAAGCTATCAAAGTTCTACCAAATATCGGTGCCGGAGCTTTCCAAAAAGAAGAAGAAAGATTGAAGGCGAATGCTAAAAAAGCGCAAATGATTAGCGGAAAGCGTGACTCTAGTGATGCTGGTGCTCCAAAAAATGTTATATCTGAACCTAAAATTGGGAGAAACGAAAAAGTTGTAATCGTCAAAGACGGTGTAGAGAAAGAAATGAAATATAAAAAGGCTGAATCGTTGCTTGCGGAGGGTTGGCAGATCAAAAAATAAGTGGTATTTTATATTTATGAGAAAAAATCTACTGACATTTATATCAGTACTAATTTTAGCCCCAATTTTGTGGCCACAAGTCGCTAACTCAGCTGAAATTATAACTGAAACAACTGTAAATCTCGGTAATACTAATACTTATTTTGAAAATCTATACATCGGAGCTGGCTCTACAAATATCTCTAGCGAAGTCAATGCAGACTTAACAATAATTGGTGGTGAAACTTTTATCTCTAGCAGAGTGACGGGCGATGTTTTTGTTGCTGGTGGAGCAGTCGAATTTTCAGGACAAGTCGAAGGGGATTTGCGTATTATAGGAGGTGATGTTCGGATAACTGGTGATGTCATTGGTGATATTTTAATTATTGGTGGTAATGTATTCGTTGATAAACAAGCAACCTTGTTAAATGATGTAATGCTGATTGGTGGCGATATAAATTTTCAATCAGATTCTAATAAGCGCCTAAAGGTTGTCGCTGGAAAAGTTTTTGTTGATGGAATGATTTCTGGTAATTCAGAAATAACTACTCAATCTCTGTTGGTTGGTTCAAATTCAGATATATCGGGGAATCTTTCATATTATTCACCTAAAAAGTTTAACCAACAAGAAGGTTCTATTGTAACAGCGGAAATTAATTACAATAAAATAAACACAATTCGTGATACAGGAATAATCAAAAATACAATTGTTAACTTTTTGAATTTTTGGTTGCTGTTGAAATTTATTACAACTTTGATCGTGGCATTTATTTTGGTCCATATATTCAAAATATTTTCAGTCAGAGTTAACAACATACTTTCTTCATCTTTCTTTAAATCAATACTGATAGGATTTCTGAGTATCTTTTTGTTGCCTGTGGTGATTCTAATTTTCTTTATAAGCTTAGTCGGCTTGCCGATCGGTCTTTTGTTGGGATTAATATTTACAATTTTGATGTTGATTGCTCCAGCAGTTTCAGGAGTTTTCATAGGTAGTTGGATTAGAAAAGTATTTAATAAAACAAATGAATACGTCGTCGATTTTCATAGTGCTGCGCTAGGAGTCGTCTTGTATACAATTTTGCAATTTATTCCCTATGTTGGTGGGTTCGTAAGGCTTATTGTGTTGATCGCTGCTTTTGGTGCGATGGTTAGATTTATTCGTAAATCACTTTTTAAATAAAATAAATAAAAATTTTAAATGAACAAGATTAAATTAGTTACACATAGTGGAAGATTTCATGCTGATGATGTTTTTGCAACAGCTGTTTTGGCGCTTTTGTTTGAAAAACAGGGGAAAGAATTCGAGATCGTCAGAAGCAGGAAAACAGAAGATATAGAAAGTGGCGATATTGTTTACGATAACGGACGAGAATACGACGTCGATCGAAAAATTTTCGATCATCACCAAGAAGGTGGAGCAGGTGAGAGAGAAAACGGTGTTCCATATGCTGCCTTTGGATTAATTTGGAAACATTATGGACAGGAATTAGTCGCCGAGTTTTTTAAAGAAAGCCATGAAAAGGGTGAAGTATCAAAAGATGACCAGCATAAAATTTGGCAATTGATTGACGAATCTGTTGTCCGGCCAATTGATGCTAGTGATGCTGGTTACGAAGATTTTCAATCAGATAAGAAAAATCTAAGGACTTATGTGATGGATAGTGCGGTAAAGGCTTTTAATCCAACAAATGAAGAGGGTTATGAAAAATCGATGGAACTTTTTATGGATTTTGTAGAAATTGCTAAAAAAATTATAAGTAGAGAATTGTTTTCTACTAAAAGCAAAGTTCAGGCTTTAGAAAAAGTTAGGGAGATTTATGAAAATACAAAAGACAAGAGAGTCATTGTCTTAGAGGAGGGCGGTTCTTGGAAAGAATTTCTAATTAACAAGCCAGAACCATTATATGTCATATTTCCAACGGTCGATGCTGATGGTTGGATGGTCCAAGGGGTGAATACTCATCCAACAGGTTACCAATTACGCAAACCTTTTCCAGAAGAATGGTGTGGTAAATCGGGTAGAGACCTAGAAAAGGAAGTCGGTATGGAAGGGTTAAAATTTTGCCATTTGAAAGGTTTTTTGTGTGTTGTCGAGACAAAAGAGCAGGCAGTTGAATTCGCTAATATTGCCGTTAATACATAATTTATACATCTTTTGTGGATAAGTTAAACAAATTATTTAAAATAAGTTATAATACTTAGTAAGCCTAATAATACTTTCGGCCGAGAGTCCAAATTATTAGCTTTTAATAACAAATTAATATTAATTAAAAATTTAAAAATTATGAAAACAAATAAAGGTTTCACATTAATCGAGCTTCTAGTGGTAATCGCAATCATTGGTATTCTTTCATCAGTTGTATTGGCATCACTAAACTCAGCTCGTAGTAGTGGTGAAGATGCTAGAGTTAAAGCAAACCTAGCTAATGCTAGAGCACAGGCGGAGTTGTATTATAACGGAACTGGTGATGGTGATTATGCTGGTGTTTGTACAGCTTCTGATGGTATTGGAGGTTTTATCTCTGGTTTTACAGGTGCTATATGTAATGGTGGTGATACTAGTGAAAAAATTGGTTGGGCACTGAGCGCCCCATTAAGTGGTGATAGTGAATTCTTCTGTGTTGATTATACTGGTCAAGCAACAACAATATCTACTCAAATTGAAGATACTGAAACTGTAATTAGTTGTGGGTAGTATTTATTAATTAATAATACTTAAAAAACACCGCACACCGCGGTGTTTTTTGTTATAATAGACAGACATGATATCGCTTGAAATTATTAATTTGATTTTTATATTTATTTTGGGAACCGTCATCGGCTCTTTCTTGAATGTTGTAATCTATAGGTTTAATACTGGCAGGACTATTGGTGGGAGGTCAAAATGTATGAACTGTGGTTATCAACTAAAGTGGTATGACTTGGTTCCGATTTTTAGTTGGATTTTTAATCTTGGGAAATGTAGAAAATGCAGGTCGAAAATTTCTTGGCAATATCCGTTGGTAGAGTTGGGGACAGGTATAATTTTCGTTTCTCTTTTCCTTAAGTATTTAGACCTGTTCGCGTACCCGCTCGTCTTTAATATTTTCTTTATATTTAATGCGCTAATTTTTTCAATCCTGATTGTCATATTTGTCTATGATATTCGTCATAAAATAATTCCTAACGAGCTATCTTACACCTTTGCATTTCTTGCTTTGGCGCAAACGATTGTCCTGCTGTTCTTTTTTGATCGTCCAGAAAATTTTCAATTAGTTAATTATTTAGATTTATTTGCTGGCGCGATATTTTTTATTCCATTTTGGGCGCTGTGGTTTTTCTCTCGTGGCAAGTGGATTGGTTTGGGGGATGGGAAATTGGCTTTGGGAATCGGTTGGAGTTTAGGTTTTGTCTACGGAGTTTCTGCTTTGGTTCTGGCATTTTGGATCGGTGCAATATTTGGCGTTTTGTTTTTGTTAATAGATAGATTGAAGAGCCGTAAAGAAAATATTACAATGAAGACAGAAATTCCTTTTGCTCCATTTCTGATTTTAGGGTTTCTGATTGAATTTTTCTGGAGGATTGATGTTGTCGGCTTGAACTTATTCTTTTAAGCTAAAATTAATACAATGATGTTCTTGAACAAAAAACAAAATAATAAAAATTCAAATTCAAATTCGAATTCAAATAGAGCCGGATTTACCCTTATCGAACTCCTGCTCGTTATTGCTATTTTTTCAATCCTGACATCTGTCGTTGTGTTTAATTATAACAAGTTCAATTCTGACATCCTGCTGACCAACATGGCCTATGAGGTCGCGCTAGATATTCGTGAAGCGCAAGTTTATTCACTAGGTGTTCGTGGTGGTTCTAAAACTTCATCAAATAATTTTGATACACGCTACGGGGTTTATTTTGATTTAGTAACTAATGACAAAAATTTTGTTTTCTTTGATGATGCTAGTGGTGAGGGCATGTGTGATGGTGCTAGTGATAGTTGTGATATTAATGCTTGTACTGCAGGTAATGAATGTGAACGAGTTACCAAGTTAACTAGAGATTCTATTTTTGAGAAAATTTGTGTCTCTAATGACGGTACCGCTCCTATGGATTTTGATACAGGAGCATGTGGAGGTCCATCAAATTCAGGCGTTCCAAAAGATGAAATATCTATTACTTTCTCTAGACCAAACCCTGATACAATAATAAAAGACGCAGAAAACGATGAGTTTAACACCGCCGCAATCCTACTGAGATCAAATCAAGAAGATTACAAGAAGATAATTTATATTCTAAATAATGGTCAGATAGCGATAAAGACACTTGTGCCGACAATATAATATGCAAATTACACCAAAACAAAAAAATAGAGGCTTCACCTTGATAGAAATGCTTCTCTCTATTGCTCTTTTTTCTATTGTTTTGACAATATCAATGGGAGCTATTTTTACCATTATTGATTCAAACAGGAAAACCCAAACGCTGACTCTGACCATGAACAACTTAAGCTTTGCTATTGAATCTATGACACGTGATTTAAAGACTGCTGACCCAAAGACATTAAGTGATAATTCAGGTAGTTCTCTAAGCCTTGTTGATCAAGATGAGAATTATATAAGATATCGATTTAATAATGGAACTATAGAAAAATCAGTAGGGGAATCTGCTTATTCTGATAGCTACAGTTCAATCATATCCGAGGACGTAATTATAGAAAATTTTTATTTCGCAGTTGTCGAATATGGTGAAGGTAGTAGTTTACAATCTACCAGCAACGAACAACCAAGAGCCACTATCCTCATCGAAGGCTACGCAGAAATAACAGAGAGAATTAGATCAGATTTTGCGGTGCAGACAACCGTCTCACCAAGGCAATTAGACATATAAAATATTATGAAAAATAAAATTAAAAAACTAATAGAAAATAAAAAAGGATTCACAATTGTGGAGAGCCTGTTTGCTATCTTTATTTTAGTTATTTCTGTAACTGGTCCGATGGCTTTTACACAAAGCGGACTTCGTGCTTCTTTTATTGCTCGCGATCAAGTCACCGCTTTTTATCTGGCACAAGACGCTATTGAATATATTAAAAATGTTAGAGATAGTAATTCTATTAAGAGTATCGGAGGAACAGATACCTTTTGGTTAAATAGTTTAAGTGACTGTTATGATGGTAGTGAGTGTACTATCGATACTATTGATGAGGTTATTCTGAGTTGTGGAACTATTACAAATAATCCAGGATGCTTTGACGATAATAATCTTTATCCTTTAAAAATAGATGATGACGGGTTCTTTAGAATAACTGAGGGCACAAAAGATTCTATTTTTGCTAGAGAGATAAAAATTACACCCGTTCCATCTGGCGAACTTATAGGAGATGTTAGTGAAGTCCAAATTGAGGTAATTGTTAAATGGCAGACTCCACAATCGATAGGTGATAAGAGTATTAATGTAAAGGAAAATATGTTTAATTGGGCAACAGGAATTTAATTATGAATAATTTAAAAAAACAAAACAATAGTGGCTTCACGATTTTATTTGCAGTTTTGGTGTCTACTTTGATTTTAACCATTGGCGCTTCGGTTATTAATATCGCATTAAAACAACTGACTCTTTCTGGCTCTGCTCGTGATTCTCAATTTGCTTTTTATGCTGCAAACACTGGAATCGAATGCGCGCTATATTGGGATTTTGTTGGTGTCGATGGTGTCTCAATTCCAGTTTTTGCTACTTCTTCTGATACAGTAAGCGCTATCCAATCTAATATTTCTGATATTCATAGCTCTGTTAAATGTTCAGAAAAATTTATTATAGATGGTGATAATTTGAGTAATGTTGAACATGATTGCGATATAGATATATTTAATGATACAGGTTGGTGTATAGATGATTCTTCTACAGACTCAGCGACAACTTCATTTAGAATTGACCCTATAGCTGATGGTGTTGAATATTGTGTGGATGTAAATGTGTCAAAATATTTAGATGGAGACGGTAGAACTAGAACAGCTATAGATTCTCGCGGTTATAATACTTGTGATGGAGATGATAATAGAAGAGTTGAAAGAGGTTTGCGTATTACTTTCTAAGTCTGTAAATTTATAGAATGGATAAAGCTGAGGCTAAAAAAAGATTAGAGAAACTTCGTAAAACGATTGAACATCATCGCTATCTTTATCATGTTCTAGATTCACCGGAAATTTCTGACGAAGCACTGGACTCCTTGAAGCGTGAATTGGTTGAAATTGAAACACAATTTCCGGATCTAATTACACCAGATTCTCCGTCACAGCGTGTCTCAGGAAAACCGCTTGATGAATTCCAAAAAGTTCGTCACAAAGTTCCACAATGGTCTTTTAATGATATTTTTCGAGAACAAGAGATGATTGATTTTAACGATCGAATCGTTCGGATGCTTGAAAAGTCCGGACCCTTTAAAAAGGGGGTTACCAAAAATAAACCGGAATACACTTGTGAATTAAAAATTGATGGATTAAAAGTTGTTATTGAATATGAAAATGGCTTTTTAAAGCAGGCCGCGACTAGAGGAGATGGAAAAGTTGGTGAAGATGTCACAGAAAATGTGAGGACGATTGAGTCAATTCCATTGAAACTAAAAAAACCGGTGAGTGTTATTGTTGAAGGTGAAGTTTATCTAGATAAACGTCAGTTTGAAAAAATTAACAAAAAATTAGCTGATGCGGGTGAAAAAACTTATGCCAATCCGCGGAATTTAGCGGCGGGAACATTGAGGCAATTAAATTCGCAAATTGTTGCTGATCGTAATTTGTCGGTTTTTATTTATGACCTCGCTTGGGCTAGTGATGAAGATTTATCTGATAGTAATGAGAAGATAAATACTCCAAAAACTCAATTCGAAGAATTAGAACTTTTGATGGATCTTGGTTTCAAGGTGAATAAAAATTTTGAGCTTTGTAGGGATGTAAATGAAGTTATTAAATATTGGAAAAAATGGCAGAATAAAAAAGACAAAGAAACTTATCAAATTGATGGAGTTGTTGTAAAAGTTAATCGAAAAGAATACCAAGATATTCTCGGATACACAGGAAAGGCTCCACGCTTTGCGATCGCTTTTAAATTCCAAGCGGAACAAGTAACGACAATAATCGAAGACATCGCTTTTCAGGTTGGTAGGACTGGCGTCATTACGCCCGTTGCGCATTTGAAACCGGTTGAAGTTGCTGGTTCGACTGTCTCTCGGGCGACTCTTCATAACGAGGACGAGATCAAGCGTCTAGATGTCAGGATTGGCGACACTGTTATTTTGCAAAAGGCGGGCGATGTTATCCCTCAGATTGTAAAAGTCTTCAAAGACCTGAGACCTGCTGATTCAAAACATTTCAAGTTTCCTAAAAAAGTTGTCGAATGTGGTGGAGATGGTTCAATCGAGCGCATTCCTGGCCAGGCGGCTTATCGTTGTGTCGCCAAAGATTCATTTTCAATGGAACTTCGTCGTCTGCACTATTTCGCTTCGAAAAAAGCTTTCGATATAGAAAATCTTGGTCCAAAAGTGATTGATCAGCTAGCTGAAGAGAATCTAATCCAAACACCAGTAGATATCTTTACCCTTAAAAAAGGAGATATTTTGCCATTAGAGCGGTTTGCTGAAAAGTCCGCTAAAAATTTGATTGATTCAATTAATTACGCCAGAGATATAACTTTACCGAGATTTTTGATTGGCTTGTCGATTGATCATTTAGGAGAAGAGTCTGCTTATTTATTGGCTGATGAATTTGGTTCACTGGAAAAAATTCGCAATGCTAGCTTGGAAGATTTAATGAATATAAAAGGAGTGGGTGACATCATGGCTGAATCAATTTACAATTGGTTTCGCGTGCCTAAAAATCAAAAATTGGTTGATGATTTATTAGAACAAGTTAATTTTGTCTCTATTTCTGATTGGCGACATTCTAAAACTGAGGCACAAGCCGGGTCTGGAGAACAATCTGATTCTGGCGCGCAAGAAAAAACTTCGTTTAAGAAAACGAAAAACTTCGAGGAATTTTTCAAAAATAAAACCGTCGTGCTGACTGGGTCACTTTCACAGATGACTCGCGACGATGCAAAGGATTTACTCCGTCAGGCTGGTGCAAATATCTCTAGCTCCGTTTCGCCCAAAACTGATTATGTTATTGCAGGAGAAAAAGCTGGTTCTAAATTGAGAAAAGCAGAGGAATTTGAGGTGGCGGTGCTCGACGAGGATGACTTTATAAATAAGTTCTAAAATGCTATTATTGCCACAACAAATATTGCAATCGCGACCAAAAAATCGCGACCAGTAATAGTAAACAATTTTAAAATTATTATGAATAAAGAAGAAATCAAAAAAATAGCCGACTTGGCGCGTCTAGAAATATCTGAAGAAGAATCAGAAAAAATGGCAGGCGAGATAGATGCTATTTTGGGTTATGTTGATCAATTAAAATCAGCAGAAATTTCCGATCAAGATACCGAATCTAGAATTGAAAATGCTGGCATCAGAAATGTTATGCGCGAAGATGAAAATCCACACCAAGTTTCAGAAAATACAGAATCTCTTATGAAGGAAGTGCCCGATTCAGATGGGGACTTGGTCAAGGTAAAGAAAATTTTAAATAACTAAAATTGTAATTATGGACTTATCAAATTTAACAATAAAAAAAGCTAGAGAATTATTAGATTCTAAAAAAGTTTCCGTCAGGGAGCTTGTTGATTTTTATTTAGATAAGATAAAAGAGACTGAGGACCTGAACATCTTTTTAGAAATTTATCCGGATCTAGACGAGCAAATCGAAAAGGCTCAACAAAAAATTGATAGTGGTGAAGCGAGCGACCTGACAGGTATCCCAATTGCAATAAAAGATAATATTTTAATAAAAGGTAAAAAGTCTAGTGCCGGTTCGAAAATTTTGGAGGGTTATGTTGCGACTTATGATGCGACAGTTATTTCAAAGTTGGGTGAACATTGTCCGATTTTCTTGGGGAGGGTGAATATGGATGAATTTGCTATGGGTGGATCTACCGAGAATTCTGCATATGGTGTTACAAAAAATCCAGTTGATCCAGAAAGAGTGGCTGGAGGTTCATCAGGTGGGTCATCTGCGGCGGTTGCTGCTGATCTAGCTGTTTTTGCTCTTGGGTCTGATACTGGTGGTTCTATTAGGCAACCTGCTAGTTTCTGTGGAATTACAGGCTTGAAACCTACATACGGTAGCGTTTCTCGTTATGGTTTGATGGCTATGGGTAGTTCACTGGATGTTATTGGTCCGCTTACAAAAAACACAGAAGACGCCGAAATTGTTTTTAATATTATAAAAGGTAAAGATCCAAAAGATTCTACAACTATTGAAGATGATAAAAGTGACAGCGCAAATGATGATGTCAAAAAAATTGGCGTGCCTCGAAGCTTTCTAAAAGAGGGAATTGATGAAATTGTTCTGGAAAATTTTGAAAAATCTTTGGCTAAATTAAAAGAAAAAGGTTATGAAATCGTCGACATAGAAATGCCCGACCTAGAACATTCTCTGGCTGTTTATTATGTGATTATGCCGGCAGAAGTTTCATCAAACATGGCTCGTTACGACGGGGTTAAGTATGGAAATAAAATCGAAGGAGAAGATTTGATAGGTGATTATTTTAAAACTAGAGGGCAATTGTTAGGAGCAGAAGTTCGCCGAAGAATTATTCTCGGAACTTATGTTTTATCTGCTGGTTATTCAGGCCAATATTACAACAGAGCTTGGCAAGTTCGTAACTTAATCAAAAAAGAATTTGATAAAGCCTACGAAGAGGTCGATGTCATAGCGCTACCCACTTCACCGACACCGGCATTTAAAATTGGTGAAAAAGAAGATCCGGTTTCAATGTATTTGGCGGACATCTTTACCGTCTCTGCCAACTTGGCTGGCGTTCCTGCAATCTCAATTCCAGAAAAAGCAGTTTCTTCTGGCGGAAATGCAAAATTGCCAACCGGTTTGCAATTGATTGCACCTCAATTAAAAGAAGCGAGACTTTTCCAAGTTGGTAAAAAAATTGAGAATTAGTGAAAAATTTGAGAAAATAGAATAAGTATGGCGGACAAAGCACCAAAGAGCGAGAACGGTTACGATGTTTTAGGTCAAGTAACTGGTTTCATTATAATTGTTTTTATCCTAGGAACCATTTTGGCTGGTTATGGTATTGGTAGCGGAAAGGTGAATTTATTGGGGCAACCTGACGAGCAGGAAAATGCCTCTGGGGATGAGGTTGTTAATACACGATCTAGTGGTTTTTCAGATTTTATTTTTTCTGGGAAAGTATCGCTTGGGGATAGTGTAATTGCCAGAGATAGTGTAACGGTTCACAGAAATCCCGCTGGTAGGATTGTTGGCGAGCAGGACAAAAGAGAGGTTGGTAAAGTGTTAGAAGGTCCAGTCAATGCTCAGAATATGAATTGGTGGAGGATCGATTTCAAGCAGGCGCCAGACGGTTGGGTAGACGATTCAGACATCACTAGTCGCATTTGGCTTTATAGAATTTTAAATATTTTCCCTATTTTCTTCGAGACAATGATTCCATTCTTTATTCTTTTGGCTTTGATATTTTTTGTTTTGATAATTGTTGTGCTTTATAAAATGAAAAATTTGGACAAGTTTAAACAAAAGAAATTGGATTACGCGCGCGGTAAAAATATTAAAGAAGAGATAGAAGAAACGGTCGAAGAAGAAAAGAAAGAAGACGAAAAAGTAGGTGAGAAAGATTCAAAAGAAAATCTAATAAGTATTTTGCCTACTGATAGTTCAGCTCCAAAAACAAAAGATGTTCATAATCGCCGTTGGGCAAAAGTAGAAAGTTTGATTAATTCTCATAATGTAAATGATTGGAAGCAGGCTATTATTGAGGCCGACATTATTTTGGACGAGATGCTTGAAAAGATGGGATACAAAGGTGATACGATGGCTGAAAAACTAAAGCAAGTTGAGGAGAGTGATTTCCTAACTTTGAATCAGGCTTGGGAAGCTCATAAAATAAGAAATAAAATCGCTCACAAGGCAGAATATGTCTTGACCAAGGGAGACGCTGATCGTGCAATCAATTTATTCAAAGAGGTTTTTGAAGAGTTTTATTTCATCTAAAATACAATAACCGCAATAATATCTTTTCAAGAATTGGTTTCGGACTCAGTTATCTTTTAAAGGAAGTCCTGCAAAGATTCTTTCAAAGATATTATTGCGGTTATTTTCTCGAAAAAAATTCTTGAAAAGAAACTTATTTGGGGCTATTTTGAGTTGTAATTTAAAAACCTTGATTTTTATAAGTAGCATGTTAACCTATAAATGCATCGCGGAGTGGAGTAATAGTAACTCAAGAGGCTCATAACCTCTAGATCTTGGTGCAATTCCAAGCTCCGCAACAATCAATTTTAATATTTAACTCGACTTTTGGCATTAAAAATATTAATATGTTAGTCATTGCTGGGGTAGCTTAGCTGGTTAGAGCGGTCGTCTCATACGCGACAGGTCGTGAGTTCGAATCTCACCCTCAGCACATTAAAATTTAATGTTATAATTATTTCATGTCATACGAACAACCAGATTTAAGTTTTTTAACAGAAGAGGATAAAGAAGATTTCAAAAAACAGGAGCAAGCATTGGCGAGACCAGAAACGGTTCATAAACCTGATGATGATTTGAATTTTAAATGCGAAGTTTGTGGAGATAGAGTGGGTGGATGTCCTAGCTGTGGTTGGGGTAGAAATATGGATTAATTTTGCCTGCTTTTGCTCCTTGGCGTTGTGTTGGGTGCCGAAATTTATAGACTTGTCTTTTGTTATTTGATTTGTTAAATTATATCAACTACAAAATTATTTTTGTGGTTCGTAAATGAGTGTGATTTTTGCGGGGAGTCCTACGGACGCTCCCGCTGCACTTGTAAAAAGCAAGACGTTTGCGGGGAAGGCCCTACGGGCACCTCCCGCTGCGTTCGGACGAAATGGAAATAAATTTCCATTCGATCCTCACTTGCGGGAGTAGCTCAACTGGTTAGAGCATCCGCCTGTCACGCGGAAGGTTGCGAGTTCGAGTCTCGTCTCTCGCGCATTAGCGAACGGTTCGCAAAAGACATCTCAGAAATGAGGTGTTTTTTTGTTGAGAGAAGGTATAATATTTTTATATGAATACACAAAAAGGCTTTGCAAATATTTCGTTGCTAATTTTAAGTTTATTAGTTTTTGGGGGCTCTTATTTTTATCTGAACACAAATGAAGACAATAAGTATGATGTTATTTCAGTAGATTTTAGTAAACAAAATGAAGATGTAAATAATACAGAGGTTGAGACAACCTCAGATGATAAGTCTAGTTTTTCTTCCCAAGAAGAACAGACGGCTTCAAGAGAGGTTACTTCAGGCATAACTAATAAGACAAATAATGAAGGTATCTTGTTTACTCTGGAGCCTGTTTATCCTTATTTTCCAAAGTATATACTACCTATAAACGTTACAGGATATGTAGCAGACGATACTAAATGGAAAATTTTTGAAGGAGAAGCTGGTTCAATATCTGTGTATGATTATGATGGAAAATTACTAGGACAAACACCTTTAACATTAAAAGATTTTGATTATAATAAAGAACCTCCATTTTATTTTGATGTATCAGTTGGTGATAGAGAATGGATGAGTAATTTAGAAACTGAAGAAGGTTATTTAATTGTTAAAGAAGCAGGTGTTAAAGACGGTGAGGTTTTAGATGAGATTAAAGTACCTATTGAGTTTTATTTGAATTCTCAAAATAAATACGAAGATATATCACAGTGTGATTCGATGGAAGATTCTAATGTTTCAGCAACAAAAGATATCTGTTATCTTGAATTTGCTTTGGAAGATCTAAATTCGCAAATATGTAGTTTAATGCATTTCGACAGTTATAAATTTAAGTGCTATGGGAAAATCGCATTTCAAACTGAAGATAAAGATTTGTGTAGATATGTAGATGATTATGAGGATATGTGCGTTGATAATATTGAAAATGGTTCTTACAAAGAACTTAGAAATTAATTATATAATTTAAAATCACCCTTATTCCTCCGTAACCCAGTTCCAATAACGTCCACGAGCCCGCGCTAGCATACGGTACGCAAAAAACACCTTGGTAAACGGGGTGTTTTTTTGTTGATAGAAGGTATAATATTTTTATGAAAAAAATTTTATTGATGGTTGTGGGCTTATTAATTATTGGGAGTATTAGTTATACTTACTTTAATACTAGTAAAGAAAATTCAATAATCGAAGATAATACTAAAAATAAACAAGAAATACAATTAGAAAAATATGTAAATGAAAAATTTAATTTTTCAGTAGAATTACCAACTGATTCTGAAATAACAGAATTTAATAGTGGTGTAAGTGTTGAGTATAATGATAAATACTTTTATACGAGATTATTAGAAGATGGTAAGTACGGAAACGGAATTGATGATTGGAATTATATTCAAATTAAAAACTATCCAAGTGAAGAAATTGAATTAGCAGGAAATAGAGCACTAAAATATTACATACCCACTTATTCAGAAGGTGGAGAACAATTCGATGATCAAATAATTATAATATTAGAATATAATAATTATATTTATCATTTAGAATTTAAATCAATAAATGAACTTTCTAATATTGAAAAAAATATAATAGAAAGTTTTAATTTTATTGATGTAGAAGATATAAATAATAAAAGACAATCAGAAATAATAGAGAAATCTAATGACATAGTTAATCTTTTAAAAAATTCTAATATAGAACAATTAAAAAAATATTTACATCCAAAAAAAGGAGCACGTATAACACTTGATGGTTATATAAGAGAAGATTACGATGTTATTTTAAAACCATCTGAACTGGATTATCTTTTAGAAAATGAAACGAAATTATTATGGGGTTATAGTGATGGGAAAGGAGATCCGATTAATTTAAGTGTCCTGGGATTCTTTAAAGAATATTTTTCTTATGATTTTACAGATTCAGATTCTGTAGTTAATGAAATCAGACAAGGGGGGAGTAATAGTATTGATAATTTAACGGAAATATATCCAAATAAAGATTTTGTAAATTATTATATACCTTACGCTTCTACATACTTGGATGAAGGAGTTGAAAAACCTCAAACGTTAGATTGGCATGCCCTGAATCTTGTTTTTGATGAATATCAAGGAAAAATATATTTAATTGGAATAATAAAAGATAATTGGACTATTTAGCCTAAACCCTAGTTCCAACAACGTCCACGAGCCCGCGCATAGCATACGGCACGCAAAAGACACCTTGGTAAATGAGGTGTTTTTTGTTTGGGAAAGGTATATAATTTAGCCATATGAAAAATAGTATAAAAATTAGGGAGTGTAAACACATTTGTGTAAATGCTTTTTCTCCAGAGAAAATCATATCTTAATTTTCTCTGGAAAGATTAGAGCTAACTGACTAATAATAACACCCCAGTTATGGACTGCGCTAGTCCA
>Ga0100381_1000098_pt1 | contig 98777 bp, 96 predicted proteins | sample CryGeymeta201505_FD_80416 | JGI IMG/M metagenome (GOLD analysis project Ga0100381, IMG submission 80416) | Groundwater microbial communities from Crystal Geyser aquifers in Utah, USA - Crystal Geyser metaG 2015-05 | ecosystem: Environmental > Aquatic > Deep subsurface > Groundwater | place: USA...
CAACCACCAGCCCGAGGATCACCGGCGAGACGAAGCCGACGAGGAAACCGGACAAGAGGTTGCCAAGGATGTGGATGCGCAAGAGCACGCGGGTGCGCGGGGCGAGGTCGAATTCCATCCCGTCACCAAGCTCTTTCAACCCGGCCATCGCGCGCAACGACGCGACGCGGAAATAGACCCCGCCCAGCAGCGTGAGCGGCACGCTCACCACCAAATACCATGCCCATCCGCCATCCCCGGTCAGGCCCACCTGCACAAGCACACCGATGGTGGCCCAGATCCCCAGGAAGAAGGGAATCGCAAGACCGTAGAGGGTCAGTCCGCTGCCATGCTGCGTGAACCGTGCGGTGCCATACCAACTGCGATCGGTGAGGTATTTTTCCAACTGAAAGCTCTTGAGCGGCCAGAACAGGCCCAACGTCAGGGCCGTCAGCAGCCAGTACAGGCAGGCGCGCCACGCATAGCCCCATGCGCCCGGGTCCATGCCAAAGCGGATGCCAAGCCACGCGCTGCGCGACAGGATATAGCGCCGCGCCCGGTAGCGGGCGACGAAGACGATCGGCAAAAGGGCCACCGGCGCGGCGCCCACGGCATAGGTCAGAAGGTCGGGCAGGCCCGTCGACAGGCGAATGGCAACGAACATCGCGGCAAGGTTGACAACGGTCAGGTAGGCCGCCAGCACCAGCACGGCGACGAAAAAGCCCATCAGCTTTTCATGCGGCGTGCCGGTGTATTCCAGTGCCACGCCGCCGGGGCGCACCGCCGACCAGTACCAGCGCCGCAGCCGCGTGGTCTGCCAGAACCGGTAGATGCCGAGCGTCAGGACGCTCAGAACCCCCGTCCGCAAGGCCAACGCGAAAAGATCGCCCCGGTCGCCCGCGAAATCCGTTTTCAGATCACTCATTCACACCATCACGTAAACCGATTGTTCCGGGGAAAGCCCCGTGGCGCCATGCGCCCGGTGCCGGCTCGCTTGCCATCCCACTCGGTCAGATCGGTCTCGGTCCGGGTGCGGCCGGCCGGGTCTTTCCAGCTCAGCCCCTCGGCGCGGTTGAAGGTGCGGGCGTCCGACAGGCCCCCGTCCTTGTATTTCTGCAATCGCACCCCCTTGCCGCGGCCCATTTCGGGCAGTTCGGACAGGGAAAAGACCAGAACCTTGCGGTTCTCGCCGACGCAGGCGACGTGATCGTCGGCCTCCGCCAGTCGCTTGCAGACGCGCGCTTTCACGTCGCCACGCACGTTCAGCACCTGCTTGCCGGCGCGGGTCTGGGCCAGCACATCGGCCTCGGGCACGACGAACCCGTCGCCCGCCGAAGAGGCAAGCAGCAGTTTCGCGCCGGGTCTATGCACCATCAGATCCACGATTTCGACCTCGTTGGGAACGTCCACCATCAGGCGGACGGGCTCCCCCATACCGCGGCCTCCGGGCAGATTTGTGGCGGCAATGGTGTAAAACCTGCCATTATTGCCAAAGAGCAGCAGCTTGTCCGTCGTTTCGGCGTGCAGGACGAAGCGGCCCGCGTCGCCGTCCTTGTATTTCAGCTCGCTGTCCAGTGCGATATGCCCCTTCATCGCGCGGATCCAGCCCATCTGCGAACAGACCACCGTGATCGGCTCGCGCTCGATCATCGCCTCCAGCGGCACCTCTTCGACCGCGCCCGCCTCGGCGAAGGTGCTGCGCCGCTTGCCCGCCTCGGTGGCCTTGCCGAACTGCTTGCGCACGGCGCGCAATTCCTCGCCAATCCGGGTCCATTGCCGATCCTCGTGCGCCAGAAGATCGTCGAGCCCGGCGCGTTCCGCCATCAGCGCGTCACGTTCCTTCAGCAGCTCCATTTCTTCCAGCCGCCGCAAGCTGCGCAGCCGCATGTTGAGGATCGCCTCGGCCTGAACCTCCGACAGCTCGCCTTCGCCGGGACCGGGGCTGACGTAATCGGCCTCGGACGTGGCGCGCACATGATCGACGCCCCAGGTTTCGCGCATCAGCGCCGCCTTCGGGTCATCGTCGTAGCGAATGATGTCGATCACCCGGTCGAGGTTGAGGAAGGTGATGATGAAGCCTTCCAGCACCTCCAGCCGGTGGTCGATCTTTTCCATCCGGTGGGTGGCCCGGCGGATCAGCACCTCGCGCCGGTGGTCGAGGAAGGCGCGCAGCACTTCCTTGAGGCTGCACACCTTCGGGGTGCGCCCGTCGATCAACACGTTCATGTTGAGGCTGAAACGCGTTTCCAGATCCGAATTGCGATAGAGCGTGCCCATCAGCACGTCCGGCACGACATTCTTCGAGCGCGGTTCCAGGACGATGCGGACATCATCGGCTGATTCGTCGCGCACATCGGCGAGGATCGGTACTTTCCTGGTCTGGATCAGTTCCGCGATCTTCTCGATCAGTTTGGATTTCTGCACCTGGTAGGGAATTTCCGTGACCACGATCTGCCATTGGCCCCGGCCCAGATCCTCGGTGTGATAGCGCGCCCGCAAGCGGAATGCCCCGCGGCCCGTGCGATAGGTTTCCACCATGCTGTCGCGCGGCTCCACGATGACGCCGCCAGTCGGGAAATCCGGGCCCTCGATATAATTGAGCAGCGTCTCGTCGCGCGCGTCGGGCGTCTTGATCAGGTGCAGGCAGGCGTTGATCAGTTCCTCGACATTATGCGGCGGAATGTTGGTCGCCATGCCCACGGCGATCCCGCTCGACCCGTTGGCCAGCAGGTTGGGCAGCGCGGCGGGCAGAACCTCGGGTTCCTGCAAGGTGCCGTCGTAATTGTCGCGGAAATCGACGGCGTTCTCGGTAAGACCTTCCAGCAGGGCCTCTGCCACGGCGGTCATCCGCGCCTCGGTGTAGCGGCTGGCGGCCGGGTTGTCGCCGTCGATGTTGCCGAAATTCCCCTGCCCGTCGACCAGCGGGTAGCGCACGTTGAAATCCTGCGCCAGCCGCGCCATCGCGTCGTAGATCGCGGCATCGCCATGCGGGTGGTAGTTGCCCATCACGTCGCCGGCGATCTTGGCCGATTTGCGAAAGCCGCCGGTCGAGGACAGGCGCAGTTCCCGCATCGCGTAAAGGATGCGCCGATGCACCGGCTTCAACCCGTCACGCGCGTCGGGCAAGGCCCGGTGCATGATGGTGGACAGCGCGTATTGCAGGTAGCGCGAGCCGATCGCCTGGCTTAGCGGTTGAGAGGATTCGCGGGTGTCGTCGGACATTTTCTGCTCTGTCATTTGGCGCCCCTGATACGCGAAATCCCGAGGACTGGTAAAGCGGCATGTGCGGCGCCTCTTCCGCGCCTTTTGGGCGCGTCATCGGCCGAAGACGCCCGGCACGGGCGGATGAGGCGCCCCGGCACTTGCACCGGCGGCCGCCAACCCGTACCCCTCGGCCCACGCCTCTTGCCCGCAGGACACACCCCCATGGCCCCCAGCATTCTGATCACCGGCTGTTCCTCCGGCATCGGTCAAGACGCCGCCCACGCGTTGCGCGATCGTGGCTGGAACGTCTTCGCCAGTTGCCGCAAGCCGGAGGACTGCGCCCGCCTGCGCGACGACGGCTTCGCCAGCCCGCGCCTCGATTACGAAGATGCAGCGACGATCAGAACCGCACTTGCCGAGGTGCTGGAGGCAACCGGCGGCCGGCTCGATGCGCTTTACAACAACGGGGCCTACGGCATCCCCGGGCTGGTCGAAGATCTGCCCCGAGCCGCTTTCGAGGCCATTCTTCAGGCCAACCTGATCGGCCCGGCGGACCTGACCCGGCGGGTCATCCCGGTGATGCGCGCGCAGGGCCATGGCCGGATTGTCAACTGCACGTCCGTTTTCGGCTATGCCGCAGCCCCCTGGCGCGGGGCCTATATCGCCACCAAACACGGGCTGGAGGGCCTCACCGACAGCCTGCGGTTGGAGCTTCACGGCACCGGCATCCATGTCAGCCTGATCCAACCTGGCCTGATCGCGACCCGGTTTGGTGAAAATTCGACGCGTGAATTGGAAAAATGGATCGACTGGCAAGGCTCGATCCGGGCCGAGGACTACAAGACCAAGCTTCTGGACAGGGCCGAGGGGCGCAATGCCGTCGCGCATCTTGAAGTTCCGCCTTCCGATGTGACGCGCAAGCTGGTTCATGCGCTGGAGGCGCGCCGCCCGCGCCCGCGCTACCGGGTCACGAAGCTGGCCGAACTGGCCAACATCCTTGACCGGATCCTGCCGACACGGGCAGCGGACTGGGTGATCCGGCAGGTCACGTGACACGGCACGCGGCGCGGTGAAATTTCTTCGCTTTTGACGATCCCCGGCCTATGTGGGGTGTGACGAAAGCGAACAGGGGCACGGCCATGCAAGCCCCCCGGAAAGGAGCGACATGCTCAATTTACTCTTCATCCTCGCGCTGATCGCCACGGTCGGCACCGCCCTCATCCTGCTGTTCGGGATCGGCACCTTCACCCGTGGTGGCGATTTCAACAAGCGTAACGGCAACAAGCTGATGCGCTGGCGTCTTGCCGCACAATTCGTGGCGGTGATCTTCATTGCCGCCTTTGTCTTTCTGCGCGGCAACGGAGGCTGATCCATGGTTGTCCTGAACAAGATCTACACCCGGGGCGGCGACAGCGGGCAAACTGCGCTTGGCGATGGCACCCGCGTCGACAAGCATTCCGCGCGCGTCACCGCCTATGGCACGGTGGACGAGCTTAACGCGACGCTCGGGTTGGCGCGCCTGCACACGACCGGCGATATGGACCGCCAGCTTGCCACCATCCAGAACGACCTTTTCGACCTTGGCGCCGACCTTTGCCGCCCCGACATTGAAAAGGATGCCGAGGCTGCGTATCCGCCGCTGCGCATGGTCGCCACGCAGGTGGATCGGCTGGAGGCCGAGATCGACGCGATGAACGACCGGCTTGAACCGTTGCGCAGCTTCGTCCTGCCGGGCGGATCGGCTGCCGCTGCACACCTGCACCTGTGCCGCACCGTAGCGCGCCGGGCAGAGCGGTTGACGGTCGACCTGTCCACGGTGGAGGCGGTGAACCCGGCGGCGGTGAAATACCTCAACCGCCTGTCGGACTGGTTCTTCGTCGCCGCGCGCATCTGCAACGACGATGGCCGCGCCGATGTGCTCTGGGTGCCGGGCGCGAGCCGGTAATCAGTTCGGGCGGTCGTTCACCGGCACCCAGATCTCGAACACCATGCCAGCCGGGCCGTTGCGCGGATCCTCCGGGTAGCGCTCGAAAATGGCGCCGCGCCGCTGCGTGTAGGGCGAGGACGGCAGCCATTCCGCAATCATCCAGTCGTATTGCACCTGCACGTCATCCAGCGTGCCGAAATCGCGCAACACGGCGTAGTCGCCCTCCGGCAGCCTGGCGAGGCTGGTGCCGCGCGGCAAATCCTCGGGCACCGGGTCGACCTCGACCGTGACGCCGTAGGTGAACGTACCCAACCCGTCGGGGTCCATGGAAATGCCGAACATCGCGCCGGGGACGTAATTGGGGATCACGACCGGCGCATCGAAGAACCGGCGCCACAGGTCGGGCAGTTCATCCAGCGTGGCCATCGAGTAGCTGCGCAGAAAGCCAAGCGTGTGGGTTTCGGGCAGGCTGCGGATTTCGGGGGCGCGGTGGTTCATCGCAAGCGTTCCCGTCAAACCCGGCCGCGCGCCGCGCCGCGCCGCGCCGATCCCGCGACGGCCCGGCCGTCATCGATTCCCGAAGCTTTTTCCATATGCGGTCGTCCTCCTGTTGGTTGCGTATACCTAGCATATCATCTGTGCCAGCGTCGCCTACTGGAGCCTTGTCACAGGAATTGGGAAAAAACGCGGCGTCGATTTGGCGAAACGCGTCGATTTTGATCTGTCATCACGCTATTTGACACGGTAACACCCACTGGATCGCAGGATTTTCCCGGGGGTTCGCCTTCGGGGGCCAAAAAACAGGAGAGACGTGAAAATGAAGGTGCTTGTGCCTGTCAAACGCGTGATCGACTACAACGTGAAGGTCCGCGTGAAGGCGGACGGGTCCGGTGTCGATCTGGCGAACGTGAAAATGTCGATGAACCCGTTCGACGAAATCGCCGTCGAAGAGGCGATCCGCCTGAAAGAGGCCGGCAAGGCCGATGAGGTCATCGCCGTCTCCATCGGGGTGAAACAGGCGCAGGAAACCCTGCGCACGGCGCTGGCCATGGGAGCCGACCGCGCCATCCTGGTCATCGCCACGGATGACGTGCAAACCGATATCGAACCGCTGGCCGTCGCCAAGATCCTCGCCAGCATCGTGGAGGAGGAAGCGCCCGGCCTCGTGCTTTGCGGCAAGCAGGCGATCGACAACGACATGAACGCCACCGGCCAGATGCTTTCGGCGTTGCTGGGCTGGTCGCAGGCCACCTTCGCCTCCACGCTCGATATCGACGGCGACAAAGCCAGGGTCACCCGCGAGGTCGATGGCGGCCTGCAAACGATCAGCGTGAAGATGCCTGCCATCGTTACCGTCGATCTGCGCCTCAACGAGCCGCGCTACGCCTCGCTTCCCAACATCATGAAGGCAAAGAAAAAGCCGCTCGATGAAAAGACCGCCGCCGACTACGGCGTCGATGTGACGCCGCGGCTGGAAATCCTTTCCACCGCAGAGCCCGAGGCGCGCAAGGCGGGCGAAATTGTTGGCTCGGTGGACGAGCTTGTGTCGAAACTCAAGGAAGCGGGGGCTGTGTGATGGCTGTTCTTCTTCTTGCCGAAGTCACCGATGGCGAACTGGCGCTGGACGCAACCGCGAAGGCGGTGACGGCCGCTGCGAAACTGGGCGATGTGACCGTCCTGTGCGCCGGCGCCTCTGCCGCCGCTGCAGGCGAGGCCGCCGCCAGGATCGACGGTGTCGCCAGGGTGCTGGTCGCCGAGGATGCGTCGCTCGGCCACCGTCTGGCCGAACCCACCGCCGCGCTGATCGTGTCGCTGGCCGGCGACTATGACCATATCGTCGCCCCCGCCACCACCGACGCCAAGAACGTGCTGCCGCGCGTCGCCGCGTTGCTTGACGTGATGGTGATCTCGGACGCCTCGGGCGTGGTCGATGCGGACACCTTCGAACGCCCGATCTACGCCGGCAACGCGGTGCAGACGGTGAAATCCTCGGATGTGAAAAAGGTCGTGACGTTCCGCACCTCCACCTTCGACGTGGCTGGCGAACAGGCCCCGGCACCGGTGGAAACCATTTCCGCCGCCGCCAATCCCGGCCTTTCGGACTGGGTCGAGGACAAGGTGGCCGAAAGCACCCGCCCGGAACTGACCTCGGCCGGTGTCGTCGTCTCGGGCGGGCGCGGCGTCGGGTCTGAGGAGGATTTCGCACTGATCGAGAAGCTGGCCGATGCGCTTGGCGCCGCTGTCGGCGCGTCCCGCGCGGCGGTCGATTCGGGCTACGCGCCGAATGACTGGCAGGTCGGGCAGACCGGCAAGGTGGTCGCACCGGACCTTTATGTCGCGGTCGGCATTTCCGGCGCGATCCAGCACCTCGCCGGCATGAAGGACAGCAAGATCATCGTTGCGATCAACAAGGACGAAGAAGCGCCGATCTTCCAGGTTGCCGATTACGGCCTTGTTGCCGACCTCTTCACCGCCGTGCCGGAGTTGACCGAAAAACTCGGCTGACCCGCGCCGGCAGATACCCCGAAGGCCCGCCCAGACAGGCGGGCCTTTTTCAATGCATGACCCCCACCAGCATCGCCGCCACCCGGTCATGATCCTCCGGCCCCGGCATCAGGCGTGCCGCCGCTTCCTCCCCCCGGCCAAAGAACAGCCCACGCGCGGCCGGGTTGCGCCGGTCACGCGTTTGCAGGCAGATGTTGACGCTGGCGCATAACGGTTTCAGCTCCGTCAGCATCTCCTCGGTCACGAAAAGCGGATCCGATCCCGGCGCATCCTGAAGCGACGTCTCGTCCGAGGGCGCCCGGCGCGACAACCATAACAGGTGAACCGGCGCCTCGATCCCTTCCAGCAGGCGGAACATGCGCGCCTGCCACGCGGCGCGAAGCTCCTCCACCACGATGGCGAAACGATCCGCTGACCGGTCATGCAACCGGTGCAGCATGTGGCGGGTAAAGTGGAACTCGGTAAAATCCACACCCCGGTAGATCGTGCGCAGCATGGTCGAGGCCTTCACGAAGCGGTCGTTGCGGCGTGGATGCACGGTAAAGAACCGGTTCGACAGGTTGGCCGCGCCGGGCACCTGCAACACCACCGCCCCGGCGGTGTTTATCGCCGCACGAATGGCCGGATCGTGCAGCACCAGGTCGACGCCCGCATTGACCGCGCCCATGTTCACCACCGGCCGGTTCAACCGCTTTTCCAGCAGAACCGGAAACGGCTCCGGCGCGAACTTGCCGAAGGTCTCGGTCCCGCCAAGGCACAGCACATGGCCGCCCGCGATCTCGGCCTTGGGGCCGCGGAACGTCATCGACGATCCGTCATAGCGGCATGGCTGGTAATCAAGGGGCCCATGCCCCGTGTTCTGGAAGCTCATTGTCTTGCTCCACCCATTGTTTCGACTCACCCGGACCCAAGATGCGCCGCGCCCGTTTCCAAATGGCTAAACGGACAAGTTGTGGTGTTTTTTCGCACAATGCGCCGCGCCGTTTGCGCTTGAACGCCCCGGCGCCGGTTGCCTATGGTGCGGCCAAACCAGAGGCCCGAAGGAGCGCAGCATGGAAATTCGCAAAATCGGCATCGTCGGCGCGGGCCAGATGGGCAACGGTATCGCCCATGTCTGTGCCCTGGCCGGTTACGACGTTGTCATGAACGACATGTCGCAGGATAGCCTCGACAAGGCGATGGCCCTGATCGACCGCAATATCGAACGTCAGGTCAGCCGGGGGCGCATCTCGGCCGAGGACAAGGCCGCCGCCATGGGCCGGATCACCACCACGCTCAAGCTGGCCGATGTCGGCCCCAGCGACCTGATCATCGAGGCTGCAACCGAGCGCGAGACCGTCAAGCAGGCGATCTTCGAAGACCTGCTGCCGCATCTGAGGCCCGAAACGATACTGACCTCCAACACCTCCTCGATCTCGATCACCCGGCTGGCCAGCCGCACCGACCGTCCGGAAAAATTCATGGGGTTCCACTTCATGAACCCGGTGCCGGTGATGCAGCTGGTGGAGCTGATCCGCGGCATCGCCACCGACGAGGCCACGTTCAGCGCCTGCAAATCGGTGGTCGACAAGCTGGGCAAGACCGCGGCAAGCGCCGAGGATTTCCCGGCCTTCATCGTCAACCGCATCCTGATGCCGATGATCAACGAGGCGGTCTATACGCTCTACGAAGGGGTCGGCAACGTGAAGTCCATCGACGAGGCGCTGAAGCTGGGCGCCAACCACCCGATGGGGCCGCTGGAGCTGGCCGATTTCATCGGGCTCGACACCTGTCTTGCGATCATGAACGTTCTGCATGACGGGCTGGCCGATACCAAGTATCGCCCCTGCCCGCTGCTGACCAAATATGTCGAGGCCGGTTGGCTGGGCCGCAAGACCGAACGCGGCTTCTACGATTACCGCGGCGAAGTGCCGGTGCCGACACGCTGAGCCGGGTCCGTTGACCCGTAGGGTGCGTGCTCGTCACGCACCATGCGCGGCTGGTGGAGCATGGCGGACGGTGCGTGACAAGCACGCACCCTACGGGCCCGCGAACTCCCTGTCCGGGTCATCCTTCAGCGCCAGCGTATGCGCCCGAAGGTCGGCCATGAACTGGCGCGGCGCCTTGATCGCCTCGGCCCAGCGGTCAGGTGTGATCGCCGGGCCGATCACCGGTGACTGCGGCTTGTCGAAGGCCTTGACCACCTCGTGCAACAGCAACCCCTGGCGCAACGCGGGCGAAATCCGGTTGGCGATCTGGTAGGCGCGCGTATTGGTGCCACGAAAACAGCAAGGCACGATGGTGGCCCCCGACTTGCGGATCATCTTGGCGGTGAAGACGTTCCATTCCGCCTCGATCACCGGCCCGAACGCGGTTTGCGACGTGGCCACCACGCCCGAAGGGAACAGCGCGATCAAGCCCTTCAGGGCCAGATGCGCCATCGCCTCGCCGCGCATGCGCATCATCTCGGCCTGCGCGTCGGACTGGTGCGGGAACGGCACGGGAATCATGTAGCTGGCCGCGCTTTCGTCGATCCCGGTCAGGAGCGAGCGGGTCAGGATGCGGTAATCGTTGCGACGGCGCCCGATCAGGTCGGCAAGGATCATGCCGTCGATCAGGCCATGCGGGTGGTTGGCCACGAACACGACCGGGCCTTCAGCCGGAATGCGCGCCAGTTGATGGTCAGGGGTCAGAAGGTCAATCCCCATCACCTTCATGGTTGCAGGCCAGAACGCCTGACCGGTTGGCGTGCCCAAGCGTTCGAACTGGCGCACGCGGCGGATGATGGTGAACTTGCCGGTCATCCATTCCAGCGCCCGGATCATCGTGGCGCGAAACTTCGAGTCGAAGGAATTGGCATAGGTCAGGCTGCGGCGGTCGTACACGACCTCCCTCGGTCCGCCCTCTGCGGGACGGCCCTGACGCCTGTTGTTGGGCGTTGTGACGTCGGTCAACGGTTCCCTACCCCCGTTTGCAACCCTGTCAGACTACATGCCCTCGCCGAACTTGTCTGCCACCAGTTGCTCAACTGCGTCCATCAGGTCCGCCGCTTGCGGCCCGCTGGTCCGGACCTCAATAGTGGTTCCCCGCGACGCTGCCAACATCAAAAGCCCCATGATTGAATCGCCGGCGGCGCTCAGCCCATCCTTGCTGACGGTTGCCGTAGCGTCATGCGCCTCTACCACTTCCACGAACTTGGCCGAGGCGCGCGCGTGCAGCCCCTTCACGTTCTCGATCCTCAGGTTGCGTTTCAGATCCGTGCTCATTCCGGGGCTCCGTCGAAGCTGTTGATGTAGCGCCGACCGGCCGCCGTGGCACGGGCCACCGCCTCTTCGACCGGCAGGTTGCGCGACTTGGCCAGCTTCACCAGCATCGGCAGGTTGACCCCGGTCAGGATCTTGCGGTTCGACGGACGACAGGCGCGCAGCGACAGGTTGGACGGCGATCCGCCGAACATGTCGGTCACCACGACCACGCCATCGCCCATGTCCACCGCGTCGGCGGCGTCGCAGATTTCGCGCTGCCGGCGCCCACGGTCATCCTCAGGCCCGATCGAGATAGACAGCATGCCCGACTGGCGGCCGACCACATGCTCGACGGCTCTGTGCAATTCGCGGGCCAGCCCCCCATGTGCGACGATCACGATGCCGATCAATACCTGTTTCCCCGGGTCGCTATGACGCGCGGGCCACCGCCCAGCGCTCTATCTCCCTGTGTCTCTTAGACACCTGCCACCCGGCGCGTGCAAGATGCGCCGCCAGTTTTTCAGTCATCGCAACGGATCGGTGTTGCCCGCCGGTGCAACCGAAAGCCACCGTCAGATACGCCTTGCCTTCGTCGCGGTAGGCGGGCAGCAGCGTTTCGACAAGCTGCGTGACCTGCGCCAGAAACGGTGCAAAGCGCGCATCCCCGGCAATGTGAGCGGCAACCGCCGCGTCGCGTCCGTCGAGCGGGCGCAGCGACGGCTCCCAATGCGGGTTGCGCAGGAAGCGGCAGTCGAACACCAGATCGGCACCGGTCGGCAGGCCACGCTTGTAACTGAAAGACTGCACAGACACCGCCAGATGCGGCCCGGCGGGCGCGAACCAGCGCTGCATCTCGGCGCGCAGCTCCTGCGGGGTCAGGTCGCTGGTGTCGATCAGGATGCCGGCCCGCGCGCGCACCGGCGCCAGCAGATCCTGTTCCAGTTCGATCCCGAGCATGGGCCGGTCATCGGGCGCCAGCGGGTGGCGGCGGCGGGTTTCGGAAAAGCGGCGCACCAGAACGTCGGCTCGGCAATCGAGATACACCAGGTCAGCCAGAATCTCGGGATCGGCAACCAGCCGATCCACTGCCGCGATCAGCGCCTGCGCGCTATAATCGCGGTTCCTCGGGTCGGTGCCCAGCGCCAGCGGCCGGGGCGGCGGCGGCCCGTCGAGAAGCCGCGGCAAAAGGCTGAGCGGCAGGTTGTCGATCACCTCATAGCCCAGATCCTCCAGCGCGTGAATCGCGGTTGACCGCCCTGCCCCGGACGGCCCCGACACGAAGACGACGCGCGCCGCATCTTCGGATGTGCCCTGATCCTCTTGCATCATGATGTCCCCTCAAGCGTCCCGGCCATAGTGCAGGTATTGTGTGATCGCCGGTGCCAGACATGGATGTCCTGCGCCAAGGATCAATGGCACCGCGCCGGCGGGAACGGCGGCCAACCGCCGCGGCGGCAGTCTTTCGGGCTCCGCCCGTGACAGATCCACCATCAGCGCCAGCGTCGCACCCGCAACCGGATCGGCGCGCAGCAGCCCGACACCGCGCGCCTCGATCAGGGGCGGCGCGCCCTCGGGCCGCGCAATCCTCATATCATCGGACAGTATCAGACCGTCATCACAGATCAGCCCAGCGCCAAGGCCCATCAGCGTCAGCGCGAGGCACGACTTTCCGCTGCCGGAGGGCCCCAGGATCAGCACCCCCTGCCCGGCCACCACCACCCCCGTCGCACGGCAAAAAAACCGCCCGTCGTGGGCGGCTTCGCTGTAGTCGCTCAGGCAGGGATCGGCGGCGCTGTCCATCGCTTATAGCGGCAGCCCCACCACGAACCGCGCGCCCAGCGGGTCAGAAGTGATATCAGCCTCGGTGGGGCGTATGTTCTCGGCCCAGATCACGCCGCCATGCGCCTCCACGATCTGCTTGGAAATCGCCAATCCCAGGCCCGAATGATCGCCAAACTGCTTGACCGGCCGTTCGGAATAGAACCGGTTGAACACCTTGGTGAGCGCCTCCTCGGGGATGCCGGGGCCGGTATCCTCGACCACCACCAGCACGCGGTTTTCGCGCTGCCGGGCCCAGACCCGCACCGCGTCGCCCGGCTCGCAAAAAGACAACGCGTTGGTGATCAGGTTGACGAAGACCTGCGCCAGCCGCCCTTCCAGCCCGTGGATCATCACCGGGTCCGGCGGCAGATCGGAAATGAACTCGATATCGTTTTTGGCGGCTTCCTCGCTATGGAACTCGGTAAGGTTGGAGAGCATGTGGATCAGGTCGAACTCATCCTCTTCCTCCTTGACCAGCTCCGAATCGAGCCGCGACGCGTTGGAAATATCCGACACCAGCCGGTCGAGCCGCCGCACATCGTGCTCGATCACGTCGAGAAGCCGGTTGCGCTGATCTTCGGTCGTGGCCAGCCGCAGCGTGCCGACGGCCGAGCGTAGCGACGCCAGCGGGTTCTTGACCTCATGCGCCACGTCGGCGGCGAATTGTTCGTTGCCGTCGATGCGATCATAAAGCGCGCCGACCATGCCGCGCAGCGCGCCGGAAAGCCGCCCGATCTCGTCCGGGCGCCCGGTCAGGTCGGGGATGCGCACACGGGTCGGACTCATCTTGCGGGCGTTCTTGTCGCGGCCCAATTCCGCCGCCGCCGAGAGGTCCGACAGCGGGTTGGCGATGGTCGAGGCCAGCACCAGGCTCAGCCCGATCGACACCAGAAGCGCCACGAAGAACATTTGCAGGATCTGTTCGCGTTCCGCGCGCACAAGTTGGTCGATCTCACCGCCCGCCGTTGCCACCGCGACGACACCGACGATCCCCGACGCGCCTTCGATCGGCGAGGCGGCAAGGAAGATACGGCCCATGTCGCCATTGCCACCGTCAAGCACGGTCACACCGGTCAGCGCCTCGGCAACCAGCGCCCGCGCCTGCGCCTCCGGGCTTGGCAGCGACGCGGCCTGCCGCTCACCCGACGTCAGCAGGCCGGCGATACCGTCCCATATCTTGTTCAGGAATTCGGTGATGACCAGCGACCGGCCATCGCCCTCCTCGGTGCCCAGAACCGGGCGCGCGGCGGCAGTCTCGGTGTCGAGGGACGACGCGACCAGCGTTTCGTTGGGGGCGAAGACGAACACATCCACCCCATTGCGCACGCCGGTGCGCGCCAGAACATCGACCGGGTCGATGCCGTCCCCGCTCAGCAGGTTGGCGGGGGCGGTGCGTGGCAGGCTGGCCTCGAACACCTCCGCCATGAGTTGTGCCTCGATCGCAAGGGCGCGCTCCCGCTGGTAGACAAGACTGTCACGGAACGGGTTGAGGAACAGCACGCCCGCCACCAGCACCACCAGTGCCAGCAGGTTGAAGACGATGATCTTGCGGGCCAACGGCGACCGGTTGAGCGACAGAAGCCCGCGCCGCGCGCGCGCATTGCGCAGCTCGACCTCGACCGCCCCGGCGGGACGGTCCCAGTCTTCGCCGAGGACGATCTGGCTGTCGCGCTGGGTGCGCCGCCCGTCCGGACCGATGTCGAAAGCCAGCGTCATCTACTCTTCGTTATACCTGTAGCCGATCCCGTAGAGCGTTTCGATGGCCGAGAAATCCGGGTCTTTCTCGCGCATCTTCTTGCGCAGCCGCTTGATATGGCTGTCGATGGTGCGGTCATCGACATAGACCTGTTCATCATAGGCCACGTCCATCAACTGGTCGCGGCTTTTCACGAATCCGGGGCGCTGCGCCAGCGCCTGAAGCAGCAGGAATTCGGTCACGGTCAGCGACACGTCCTGCCCTTTCCAAGTCACCGCGTGGCGCAGCGGGTCCATCGACAACGGGCCGCGCACCATGACCTGGCTTTCCTCCGGCGAGTCGCCGGCATCCGAGGCGATCGCCTCCTGGCGGCGCAGGATCGACCGGATGCGTTCGACCAACAGGCGTTGCGAGAACGGCTTGCGGACGTAATCGTCGGCGCCCATGCGCAGGCCCATCAATTCGTCGATCTCGTCATCCTTGGAGGTCAGGAAGATCACCGGAACGCCGCTTTTCTGGCGCAGCCGCTGCAAGAGGTCCATGCCGTCCATGCGCGGCATCTTGATGTCCAGAACGGCGAGTTCCGGCATGCGACGCGAAAAGGCGTCAAGGGCCGACTGGCCATCATTATATGTTTCGACTTCGAAACCCTCGGCTTCAAGGGTCATCGAAACCGAGGTCAGGATATTTCTGTCGTCATCGACGAGTGCGATCCTCGACATGTTGCTATGTCCTTATTCTGCCCGATTTGATTTGTTTTTTTGCCATACTCCTACATTTCAGGCTTTCGAATCAATCTCTAACTTGCCGAGGGTCGACGTTTCGCCCTTTCTCTGTTGCCGAATCCCTACCAACAGGATGTTAAGGCAGCGCTAACAAGAGGGCCTCGCGCCAAGTTGGTTGCGCTAACTGTGCGATTGCGTCCTGTTCCTTGCTGAAAACGGCATGTTATAGGGCGGTCACCGGGGTTGCCCCATGACCACTCGCATCCCCCCCCGTATTTCACCCCGAATGCCGGGCGACCCGGCGCAGGAGCTTGCAGAATGACCACGACACGCGTGAACCCAGCCCGGACGCTGGAGACCCAAGGTATTTCCGATCTCGGCTCGGTTCACTACAACCTGCTGGAACCCGCGCTGATCGAGGCCGCACTGCGCAAGGGCGAAGGCACGCTTGGGCAAGGGGGCGCGCTGCTGGTGACAACCGGGAAATTTACCGGCCGGTCGCCAAAGGACAAGCACGTGGTTCGCAGCGCCACCACCGAAGACACGATCTGGTGGGACAACAACGCCGAAATGGCGCCCGAGGCGTTCGACCGGCTGCATGCCGACATGCTGGCCCACATGAAGGGCGGCGACTACCACGTTCAGGATCTCTACGCCGGCGCCGACCCCGACCACCGGCTCGATGTGCGCGTGATTACCGAACTGGCCTGGCACGGGCTTTTCAGCCGCCACATGCTGCGCCGCCCCTCCCTGGAAGACCTGCAACACTTCGAGCCGGAGTTCACCATCATCAACTGCCCCAGTTTCAAGGCCGATCCGGCGCGCCACGGGTGCCGCACCGAAACGGTGATCGCGCTCAACTTCGACAAGAAGCTGATCCTGATCGGAGACACCGAATATGCCGGCGAGATCAAGAAATCCGTGTTCACCCTGCTCAACTACATTCTTCCCGGCAAGGGCGTGATGGCCATGCACTGCTCGGCCAACCACGGCGTCGACGCGCCCGATGACGCTGCCGTCTTCTTCGGCCTCTCGGGCACCGGCAAGACGACCCTGTCTGCCGATCCCACCCGCGTTCTGATCGGCGACGACGAACACGGCTGGTCGGAAAAGGGCATCTTCAACTTCGAAGGCGGCTGCTACGCCAAGACCATCAACCTGCGCGAGGAGGCCGAGCCGGAGATTTACGCCACCACCACCAAGTTCGCCTCGGTGGTCGAGAACATGGTGTTCGATCGCAAAACCCGCGCGCTCGATTTCGACGACGACAGCCTTACCGCGAACATGCGCTGCGCCTACCCGCTGGGCTATATCTCCAACGCGTCGGAAACCGGCCTCGGCGGGCACCCGAACAATATCATCATGCTGACCTGCGACGCCTTCGGGGTGCTGCCCCCGATCGCCCGGCTGACGCCCGCGCAGGCGATGTATCACTTCCTGTCCGGCTTCACCTCCAAGGTCGCGGGGCCCGAGCGCGGCGTGATCGAGCCGGAACCGACCTTTTCCTCCTGTTTCGGCGCCCCCTTCATGCCGCGCCGGCCGGAGGTCTACGGCAACCTCCTGCGCGAAAAGATCGCCCACCATGGCGCCGCCTGCTGGCTGGTCAATACCGGCTGGACCGGCGGCGCCTACGGCACCGGTAGCCGGATGCCGATCCGCGCCACCCGCGCGCTGCTGACCGCCGCGCTCGACGGCTCGTTGCAGGACGCGGAGTTCCGCAAGGATCCCAATTTCGGCTTCGACGTGCCCACCGCCTGCCCCGGCGTGCCCGAGGTGCTGCTGGACCCGCGCCGCACCTGGGAGGATCCGGCCGCCTACGACGCGCAGGCCGCGAAACTCGTCCACATGTTCGCCGAGAACTTTGCCCAGTACGTGCCCTTCATCGACGACGACGTGAAGGCGGCCGCGATCTCCTGATGACCGTTCCCGCGCCGCTCAGTAGAGCGGCGCGGTCAGGGTCGGCCCAGTCGGTAAAGCCCGTCCGGTCGTGCAGCTGCGCGTGATTGCAGGCGAACCGCATGTCGCCCGGCTCCGCCCGCATCCGGTTGTAGATCGTCTCGGCGCTGACCCGCAAGCTGTCACCGCCCGACTTGGCGTTGCGGATGCACAACGAGGCCCGCAAGCGGAAAATCCGCCGCCCGCTCCAGCTCTGCGAACTCCGCCGCCGAAAGCGTGTAAAGCCAGCGCTCCGGCGGCGCCGCCTTCTCGGTCTCGATCCAGGCGCCCCGCCGCTCGATCCGCTCAAGCAGGTCTGTGTGGCCTGACAGGCCTGTCAGATCGGCTGCCATATGGCTCCCTCCCCGGCCCGCAGGTCACACGAGAACCGCCCGCCGCACAAGGTTCAGCCCCGCCAGCAGCAGCACCACCAGCGTCGCGCGCAGGAACTGCACCGTGTTCAGCCGGTCCTGCAAGCGAAAGCCCAGCCACATCCCCAGCCCCGCCGGCAGCAGCATCAGCGCAGAAAGCGGGATCGTGTCGCCATTGAGAACGCCCGATTGCAGATGCGCCCCGAACAGCAAGACATTGCCGAGAAAATACATCAGCCCCTGCACCCGCACCTGTTCCGACTTTTCGGTCCCGCGCGAGATAAGGTAGGCGACGGTCGGCGGCCCGAACGCTGCCGCGAACCCGCCAAGAACCCCGGCCAGCCCGCCGAACAGCACCGTCGCCAGTCCGCGCCGCCGCGCCGGCACCCGGATCGACACGCCGGCAAGCTGCAAGGCGGAATAGGCCACCACCGGCGCCCCGATGACGGCGAAGAAGGCCCATTGCGGCACCGCCAGAACCACCTGCGACGCGGCCGCCATCACCGCCAGCCCGACGCCGATAAACGGCCAGTGCCAGCGCAGCGACAGTGCCGCTGCTGCCAGCCCCTGCCGGAAGGCCTGCCACATGTTGGTCAACGCCGCCGGCAGCAACAGTGCCGCCAGCGCGATCTCCGGCGGCAGAATCGCGCTCAGACCCGAGATCATGATCAGCGGCAACGCAAAGCCGACCATGCCCTTGACCACCCCGCCGAAAAACGTGATCGTCATCGCCGCCGCCAGAACCATCCCCGGCATGCTATCCAGAACCGCGCCCATCGACGTCCTCTCCTTGGCTCCGCTCCGCGCCGCTCTACCCCGACACCCCCGCACACGCATCGTTAATCGCCGCCCCTTCATCTTGGCAAAAATACTCCGGGGGGCGCCGTCAGGCGCGGGGGCAGTGCCCCCTCTGACCTCACCTCCCGACACCGGACAGCTCAGTCCGGGTGCCGCCGCCGATGAGCGATAGCGAAGAGGCGTCCGGATCGGCGCGCGATAGCGCGGCGAAACCGCAATTCGTGTGCACGCGTGGCGACGTCGCGGCTTCACATAGTATCACGACACATATTGTCCAATTAATTATCTTTCACGAATTATTCTTGCGCTGCACTTGCAAAGTGACTAGGAATGCACCTGCAAAATACAAGGAGAGACCCATGCCGCATGACGGAGCGCCGATGCCCACCGACCTGCCCCAGACCCCGCTGCTGGCCGACCTCCTCGGCCTCACCGCCGCCGCCGTGAAACCGGCCGAGGCCTTGCTTGATGCCGCCACAACCCGCCTGCGTGATCGCGTGACCGCGGACGGCCGGGTATCTGCCGGGAAACTTGAGCAAAATCAGATCGCAGCCCATGGCCTGGCCTGGCTGTCCACCTACGTGGAAGCGCTGCGCCAGATGCAATCCTGGGCCGAGCGCCTGTCTGCCGAGGGCAAATTCGGCGAGCCGGAAAAACTCCTCCACCAGATCGCGTTCGGCGAATATCTCAGCCAGATTCAAGGTGGCATCCCGATGAGCCAGGGCGAAATTCTGCGCCCGCAAGATATCGGCCTGACCCAAGACGACCGTCGCGCTTTCATGACGGCGGAGGTGGCGACCCTCGCCGAAGCCGGCAACACCCAAGCCGCACGCAGCCAACTCGTTGAATTCATGCGTGAAACCGGAGTATCCGACGGCGTCGGCGCCTCCGGCCTTGATGAAGAGCTGGAGATGATCCGCACGCAGTTCGCCCGCTACTCCCGCGACCGCATCGAGCCAAACGCCCATGATTGGCACCTCAAGGACGAGCTGATCCCGATGGACATCATCGAGGAGCTTGCCGAAATGGGTGTCTTCGGCCTCACCATCCCCGAGGAATACGGCGGCCTCGGCCTCTCCAAGGCGTCGATGGTGGTGGTCTCGGAAGAACTCAGCCGCGGCTATATCGGTGTCGGCAGCCTCGGCACGCGGTCCGAAATCGCCGCCGAGCTTATCCTGTGCGGCGGCACGGAAGATCAGAAAAACCAATGGCTTCCTGGTCTTGCCAGCGGTGAGATCCTGCCCACGGCGGTGTTTACCGAACCCAACACCGGCTCTGACCTCGGCGCCTTGCGCACCCGCGCGGTCAAGACCGATGACGGCTGGAACATCACCGGCAACAAGACATGGATCACCCACGCTGCGCGCACCCATGTGATGACGCTTCTGGCCCGAACCGACCCGGAGACGACCGACCACCGGGGCCTGTCCATGTTCCTTGCCGAAAAGACCCCCGGCACCGATGAAGATCCCTTCCCGACCGAGGGCATGACCGGCGGCGAGATCGAGGTTCTGGGCTATCGCGGCATGAAGGAATACGAGCTTGGCTTCGACGGCTTCAAGGTCAGCGACGCGAACTTGCTGGGTGGCGAAACCGGGCAGGGCTTCAAGCAGCTCATGCAGACCTTCGAATCGGCCCGCATCCAGACCGCCGCACGCGCCGTGGGCGTGGCGCAATCGGCGCTCGATACGGCGATGCAGTATGCCCTCGACCGAAAGCAGTTCGGCAAGCCGCTGATCGACTTTCCGCGCGTCTCCGGCAAGCTGGCGATGATGGCGGTGGAAATCATGATCGCCCGGCAGTTGACCTACTATTCCGCCGCGCAGAAGGACCACGGCAAGCGCTGCGATCTGGAGGCCGGGATGGCCAAGCTCCTCGGCGCGCGCGTAGCCTGGGCGGCGGCCGATAATGGCTTGCAGATCCACGGCGGCAACGGCTTCGCGCTGGAATACAAGATTTCCCGCATCCTGTGCGATGCGCGCATCCTCAACATCTTCGAGGGTGCCGCCGAGATCCAGGCGCAGGTGATCGCCCGCAGGCTTCTGGGCTGATCTTCCGCCGATCCGATCACGCGGCCCGCCCCATCAAGGGCGGGCCGTTTCTTATTCCGGCTTGCAGATATCCCCGGCCATGACCGCCTTCAGCGTGCGCAGGATCAGCACCGCGATGACAACCAACAGCACCGCAAGCAGAGCCGCGCCGATCATCCGGTGCGCAGCGGACCCGATCGCCCCGGCCTGCACGAAACTGGCAATCGTGACAGCGGCAAAGGGGAAGCTGAGCGCCCAGAAAGACAGCGCAAAGGGCAAGCGGACAATGCGCGGCAATTGCACCGCCACCAGCAGGGTGAAGAAATAGGCCGCGTTCAGCAGGATTGTTGCGAAGGCGTCCACCTCTCCCATCATCCGCACCCACGCCACGAACCCCACGGCGGGCGGCGCGATCAGGATCACCAGCGTCGGCTGCAAGCGTCCCGGTAGCGGGTCGTGAAACACCAGCCGGTTGAACACCAGCGTCAGCAGCACGATCCAGAACACGAGGCCGACCGACATGAAATACCAGCTCAACGCCTCATAGCCCAGTTGCACCCCGGCAATCGGCACGATCACATTGCCCACGGCGGGGATGAACCACGCCGGTGACAGGTGGCCATGCAGGAACGACCGGGTCCCGATCCAGCCCGTGACAACCGCAATCGTCAGCACCGCCTGAAGACCCGCCCCCAGCAGCCAGAGGGGTTCCGCCAGCGCATCCACCCGCCCAAGCGAGGCGGTCGCCAGCAAAAGCAGGGAAATCGAGATCGCCGGAAAGAAGGCCAGCTTCACCGGGTGCCCCCATTCCGCAGCCACCGCTGCACGGTGCAGCAGCGCCTTGGCCGCGTACAAGACCGAGATAACCAAGAACACCGCGACGCTGACGTAATAGGCGACATCCGACAGGATCAGGGGCAGCCCGAGCGCCACCTCGCCGGCATGAAACGCAAGCGCAAGCCCCGCCAGCCCCATGACGATGGCGAAGAAGGTGACGTGGAAATGCTCCAGCCAGCTCTCAGCGGGCGCAGAGGGGGGGGCAGCGGCGTCAGACATGGCGGGTGCGTCTCCTTTCAGGGCGGGCAGATGATTGCCCGCGTCAACAGTACCCTTTCCTGTCCGACAGCGCTTGCGCCGAGTCAACCTCTCCCGACGCGCAGGCGCTTGTCATATCCGCGCACCATCCCGCCCCCTTCACACGCGGACGGCCCGTTGCAGCGGCGGACCCGCGCATCAGCAGGGTCGCACGTCGACCCGTCCATCGGGACGCTTGTAGGCGCATTGCCCGGTCTGGTTGTTGCGGGCGACCTCCGCGCCCACGGCGGCCCCGGCCAGGGTTGACACCGCGGTCCAGTTGGAATTCGCGTCAAAAAGCTCTGCCAAGGCAAAACCGCCGATCGCGCCGATCGCGGCACCGGTATAGATCTGCTGCTCCTGCTGCGTGCAGGTGGCCCCGGCCAAAGCCAGAACGCAAACCGAAATCGCAAGATATTTCTTCATGAGATAACACCCCTTCCCTGTGGCTCAATGGCGAAAACGCCACGGTGATCGTAGCAGCCTCACGAAAAGCTGCCTTGATCCGGCGCAAGTCGCGGCCATACTGGCAAGAATTTGCCTGTCCCGCTCCCGACCACTGCGAGGTCCCATGGTTCGCCTGTTTGCATTTCTGACAGCCCTGCTGTTGCTGCCGTCCTGCATGCAGGACGAAACCCTCTCTGGTTATGCCGAAGGGCTCTGGGTCCTGACCGAACAGGACGGCATTCCGGTGACTGCCGCAGTCACGCTGGACCTGAGCGGACCCGGCCAGATCAGCGGTGCCGCCCCCTGCAACCGCTACACCGCCACCCAGAGCGCCCCCTACCCGTGGGTCGCGATCGGCCCGATCGCCGCCACCCGGCGCGCCTGCCCAGATTTGCAGGCCGAGCAGGCCTATCTTGCGCTGCTGGCGCAGATGACGCTGGCCGAGGTGTCGGGGCCGGTACTGATCCTGTCCAACGATTCAGGCGAAACACTGGAATTTCGCCGCGCTCAGCCCTGACGCGCCAGCCGGTCGATCAGTCTTTGCCGCGCCGGGGGCAGCGGCCTCACGCCAAGCGCCGGAGCGAGGTGCGCCGCAAGAAAATGCCCGGTGACCGCAAACCCCGCTGAAATATCCCCCCGATCCGCCAACGGATCGCCACGCAGGCTGGCGGGCAAGGGCAGCAAGCGGTCCACCCAGTCCCCGGCCCCGGCGCGCGTCACCGCCCGCCCCGTGCGCGGCGACACATGGCTCAGCCCCTCGGTTGCACCGGTGACGGCACAGCGCGACAGGTCCAGCCCGAAGCCCATCTCGTCGAGCAGCGCCAGTTCCCACCGCAGGTAGGCATAGGCCCAGCCCTCGGCCCCGAGCGCGTCGAGCAGCGCGACCGATCGATGATACAGCCGCAAGTGCGGTTCGCGTTCCGGCAGGCAAAAGGCCAGCAGGCTGCACACCGCCGAAAGCCCCGCAAGCGCGACCGCATCGCCAAGCGCCTCGGCGGCGCGGCCGCGCAGCGGTTCCACCGTGTAGGTGCCGATGTGATCCTCCAGCCGCGCGCGCCAGTTCAGATCAAGCTGCGCGCCGGGTTGCAAGACCGGCGCCATGCGCCGCCCCGCCCCGCCGCGCACCAGCCCGGCATGACGCCCGTGCGAGGGCGTGAAAACCTCTATGATCGCGGCGCTCTCGCCATGCCGACGCACGGCCAGAAGCACCCCTTCATCGCGCCAATCCATGGCCGCGATCCTACAGGCGCCACGCCCCGGTCCAAGCCCAAAACGTGGCGGCGAAGTACCGCGATTCGGCACCGGGTCAAGGCGCGCGGATGCGCCCGCCGGTCGGCGGCCTGGCCTTGACGCGGGGCCGACTCGCCAGACACTCGTCATGGTCCTGAAGCGGGCAGATCCCGCCTTCAGGACCTCTCGCCAGGCAATCGCGTTCCGGCAGCCAGCGCCGTCCCCGACCGAAATCGCACAGACCTTTAAGACCGCCGTGGCAACGCGCCCCGACGAAGGCCCCGCAGGGGCTTGAGGAGGGGCGCCCGCCGGTCGGATGGCGCATGCCATTCGAAACCGCTCAGGCCAGTCCCGGTTCATCCAGCAGATGCCGTCCGGCGCGATCCTCGACCTCGATCACCCACAGGTCCGGATCCATTTCGCGCTGCCGCCGGATCGAGGCATCCACCTCCGTCTCGACCCCCTCGCGCAGCACCATCCAGGCGCGTTCGCCACTCATCAGGTCAAAGCTCCGCTGGAAAAGCCGCGCCGCGCCGTCGAGCGTGCTGACCTTCACCAGCACCGCGCCGCCGGTATCGTCACCATGTGCCACGACATAGGCGGGGATATCGGCCAGCCGCAGCCGCGCCAGATAGGCCCTGACCCAGAAATCGCTCGTCAGCCGGGCGGCCACGGTTTCAAGCCCCGTCCTTGAAGTCGAGCCCCATTTCCGAAAAGCGCTCCGCCTCGTCAAGCCAGCCGGGCCGCACCTTGACCTGCAGGAATAGATGCACCTTGCGGCCGAGGAATTCCTCCAGCTCCGCCCGCGCCGCCTGGCTGACGGATTTGATCGTCTCACCCTTCTTGCCCAGCACAATCCCCTTGTGCCCGTCGCGCACGACATAGACCACCTGGTCGATCCGGGCGCTGCCGTCCTTGCGCTCCTCCCAGCTTTCCGTCTCGACGGTCAACTGGTAGGGCAGTTCCTGATGCAGGCGCAGGGTCAGCTTCTCGCGCGTCATCTCGGAGGCGATCATCCGCAACGGCAGATCGGCGATCTGGTCTTCGGGGTAAAGCCAGGGGCCGTCCGGCATCGCGCCGGCCAGCCAGTGGCGCAGATCGGCGACGCCATGCCCCTTCTCGGCCGAGATCAGGAAGGTCTGTTCGAACGGGTAGGCCTCGTTCATCGCCTTGGTCAGCGCCAGCAGCGCCTCGGCCTGCACCCGGTCGATCTTGTTGACAGCAAGCGCCACGCGACGCCCCCCGGCGCGCTCGCGCAAGCCACCGAGGATCGCGTCCACCCCCGGCGTCAGCCCGCGATGCGCCTCGATCAGCAGCACCACAACGTCGGCATCCGCCGCACCGGTCCAGGCCGCCGCCACCATCGCCCGGTCAAGCCTGCGGCGCGGGCGGAACAGCCCCGGCGTATCGACGAAGACGATCTGCGCCTCGCCCTCCAGCGCCACGCCGCGAATGCGCGCGCGCGTCGTCTGCACCTTGTGCGTGACGATCGAGACCTTTGCCCCGACCATCCGGTTGAGCAAGGTGGACTTGCCCGCGTTGGGTTCCCCGATCAGGGCGACAAAGCCCGCGCGTGTGGTCATTGTATCAGCTGTCCTTTGCGATCATCCCGCTGCGTCTAACCGGATTCCCGGCCGGTGACCAGTTCCGGCAAGCCCGGCCGATGAGCCGCGGCGAAGAGGCCCCGAGTCCGCGCGCCTCACGCGCCCAGTCTCTCCAGCATCAGCTGTGCCGCCTGCTGTTCCGCCTGCCGCTTGGATCTCGCCTCGGCCCTTGCATGCGCGCCGGTGGCCATGCGCACCTCAACGGTAAAGACCGGCGCGTGATCCGGTCCCGACCGGGCCACCTCCACATAAGCCGGAGGTGCCATGCGCCGCGCCTGCGCCCATTCCTGCAAGGTGGTCTTCGCGTCGCGCGAATCCTCTTCCACCGTCGCCACGCGATCCCCCCAGAGCCGCAGGATCACCTCGCGCGCGGCCTCGTAGCCACCATCACGATAGACCGCCGCGATCACCGCCTCCATCGCATCTCCCAGCAGCGCGTCCTTGCGCCGCCCGCCGGTCTTCATCTCCGACTTGCCAAGCTTCAGAACCGCCCCAAGCTCGATCGACCGCGCCACCTCGGCGCAGGTTTCCTTGCGCACCAGCGCGTTGAAGCGCGGTGCCAACCGGCCTTCGGGCGCCGCCTTGTCCTGGTCCAACACCGCCTCGGCCATGACCAGCCCAAGCACCCGGTCGCCCAGAAACTCCAGCCGCTGGTTGTCGGGCCGGGTGGGCGAGGACAGCGAGGAATGCGTCAGTGCACGGATCAGCAGATCGGGGTGCCCGAAGCTGTGACCCAGCCGGTCGCAGAAGGCTATGAGATCGTGCGACAGCTTCACTCGACCGCCCTGAAGAACCGGTCGCTGCGCCAGGTCCAGAAGTAGATCATCCGGTCCCCGGCCGACGAGAACATGACACGGTCCGCGCGACCGATCAGGTTTTCAAACGGCACGAAGCCGACGCCGCCCACCGATTGCGGAAAGCGGCTGTCCTGGCTGTTGTCGCGGTTGTCGCCCATCACGAAATACTCACCTTCCGGCACCGTGAAGATCGGCGTGTTGTCGGCAAAGCTGCCATCCTCGATGTTCAGCACCGAGTGGCTGACGCCGCCCGGCAGCGTCTCGGTGAAGCGCTGTTTCTCGCAGTCGCCGCCCAAACCCACCGGCGCGTTCGAACAGCGCGGCCGGTGCGCGACCGGCCCCTGCGGTTCAAACGCCTCGACGAAGGGTTCTTCGGGTTCGAGCGAGGCCGCGACGAAATCGGCATTGGTGCCGGCCTCGGGGTCATAGACACTGATGTAGAGAACCCCGTCGCGCATCTGGACACGGTCACCGGGCAGGCCGATCACCCGCTTGATGAAATCGGTGCCGTTCACCGGGTGGCGGAAGACGACGACATCGCCGCGTTCGGGTTCAGAGCCGAAGATGCGGCCCGAGAACGGGCACATGGCGAAGGGGCAGGAATAGCGCGAATAGCCATAGGCCATCTTGTTGACGAACAGGAAATCGCCGATCAGCAGAGTGTCTTTCATCGACCCCGAGGGGATCCAGAACGGCTGAAAGAACAGGGTGCGGAACACGCCCGCGATCAGGAGGGCATAGACCACCGTCTTGACGGTCTCCATGATCCCGCCGCCCTTGCTTGTCTCGCTTGCCATGCCTGTCGCTCCCGACCCTGAAAGTTCTCGCGCTTCATGCGGGCGCAATCGGCGGCTGTCAAGGCGCAGGGGTCAGCGCGGCGGCAAGGCGTCGCCGTCCAGCGGATGCGCCGAGATCACCACGAAGGCCTGCGCCCAGGGGTCGTCGTCGGTCAGGCTGACATGGATCGTGGCGGCCATGCCCGCGGGCGTCATGGCGCGCAGGCGCTCTTCGGCCCAGCCGGTCACATGTATCACCGGCTGGCCGGTCGCCAGGTTTGTCACCGCCATGTCCTGCCACGCGATCCCCATGCGCAACCCGGTGCCGAGCGCCTTGGAACAGGCCTCTTTCGCGGCCCACCGCTTGGCATAGGTCGCGGCGGGGTTGAGGGTGCGCTCGGCGCGTCCCCGCTCGACCTCGGTGTAGACCCGATTGCGGAAGCGGTCGCCATGCCGGTCGAGCACGCCGCGGATGCGGTCGATATTGGCAAGATCGGTGCCGACGCCGAGGATCACTTGCCGCGCCCCGTCCCCGCAAGCGATACCGTTCCGGTGGCCTGGTTGACGGTAAAGCCGAGCGGCACCTCGCGCATCACGCCCGCCGCCGCGTCCCAGTGGCCCACGGGAAGGGTCACGGTCAACCCCGTTGCCGCGTCGTAAACGGCGCCGATCCGGTCCACGAACAGCGCCCCGAAGCCAAGCGATCCACCGGCCGAGATCAGCGTGCAATCCGCGTAAAGCCCGTCCTGCGAGGGATGCGTCACCATCACGTGGAACGAGCAGCAGGCCGGTTCGCCGGTGTCGAGCGCGATCACCCGGATCGCGCCGTTGGCATAACCGCGGATGGTCTGTTCGTAGGGCGGGTATGTGTTGCGGGCATTTGCCTCGAACGTGTCGCACCCGCGCAGGGTTTGCGATGTCGCGGGGCTGCCGGCCAACGCGATGAGCAAAGCGAAGAGCGCCCCGCCCTTCATGCCCTTGCCTCCGCGATCAGGCGCCGCATTTCGTGGATGGCAGGGGGCAGCCCGCGAAAAATCGCCTCGCCGATCAGGAAATGTCCGATGTTGAGCTCCGCGATCTCGGGAAAAGCCGCAACCGGCTGCACCGTGTCATAGGTCAGCCCGTGGCCGGCATGCACTTCCAGCCCCAGCGAATCGGCAAAGGCGGACATGTCGCGCAGAGCCTCCAGTTCGGCGTCGCGCGCATCGGTGCGGCCCTCGGCATGAGCATCGCAATAGGCACCGGTATGCAGTTCGATCACCTCGGCCCCGATCCGGTGCGCCGCCTCGATCTGGCGCCGGTCGGCGGCGATGAAGATCGACACCCGGCAGCCGGCGGCGCGCAGTGGCGCGATGTAATGGGCCAGCCGGTTTTCCTCGCGCGCGACCTCCATACCGCCCTCGGTCGTGCGCTCCTCGCGCTTTTCGGGCACGATGCAGACCGCATGCGGTTTGTGACGCAGGGCGATGGCCTGCATTTCCTCGGTGGCGGCCATCTCGAAATTGAGCGGCACTTTCAACGCCGTCACCAACCGCTCGATATCGTCATCCGAGATATGGCGCCGGTCCTCGCGCAGATGCGCGGTGATGCCGTCGGCCCCCGCCTCCTCAGCCAGAAGCGCCGCGCGGACCGGGTCGGGCACCGCGCCGCCGCGCGCGTTTCGCACGGTCGCCACATGGTCGATATTCACCCCGAGCCGGGGACAGCTGGTCATCCTGACACTCCCTTTTGCAAACACCCGGTCACTCGACCCGGTTCCCGGCTTGCATGCGCATCTTGTCCATTTTCGCGCGCAGCTTGGCAAGACGACGCTGCTGGTAGGCGCGGATCACCGGGACCGACAGGTAGTAGCAGATCAGACCGCAGACCACCCCCGGCACGATGGAGCCGACCATGAACGGCAGGAACACCTCGTCGTAGAACTCCCCCAATGCGTGCCAGTCTGCCCGTTCGGGCGTGAACATGGCCCAGAAATTATGCTTCAAATCCTGCCAGGCGCCGGAAAAGGCGTGAAAGACGTTGCGCCCGACCCCGCGCGCCTCTCGGCCCAGCAGGAAATACCCGGTATGGATTGATGCCAGCGCAATCGGAAGATAGGTCAGCGGATTGCCGAGGAAAGTCGCCAGCAGGGCGGCGATGATGTTGCCGCGCACAAGTTTCGCGATGATGATCGCGACGACGAAATGCATCCCATAGAACGGGGTGAACACGGTGAAGGCCCCCGCGAAGATGCCGCGCGCAATGGATTCCGGTGTGCCCGGCAGGCGGTGCAGCCGGTGCCTGATATACTGGATCGCCCGCCCCCAGCCGCCGCGCGGATAGAACCAGTGCGCAACCACCGTGACCCAGTGGCGGGAGTCTCTGCGTTTGAACACCATCGGGTGTCCACCCTCCAGTACAGGCCGCGTCAGGGGCGCCGGTCAAGATTCCGGTAACGCTCCAGCGTGGCGACGTCGCTATCAGCCTCGACGGCCATCATCACCGCGTGCAGATGCTCGGCATCGCGCACGTCCAGATCGATCAGCAGGCGAAAATAGTCCGGCTTCCTGTCGATAAAATGCAAGTCCGAGATATTCGCGTTCTGTTCACCGATCAATGTGCATATTCGCCCCAGAACGCCCTGATCGTTGCTGATCGTCACGTTGATCGTGACGTTGTGGATGGCGGCATGGCGGCCTTCGGTCCAGTGCACGTCGATCCAGTTGTCGGCCATGGCATCGAGATCGGCAAGCGCCGGGCAATCAATCGCGTGCAAGACCGGGCCAACCCCCTTGTAGGGCACACCGACGATGCGTTCGCCCGGCACCGGCTGACAGCATTGGGCGCGGTTGACCTCAATCGCCGGATCGAGCCCGATCACCGCACGGCGCACGACCTCCTCGTCCTCGGGCCGGACCACCAGTTCGGGGTAAAGCGTCGCCACGACCTCGCGCGCGGACAGTTCCGCCGCGCCGATCCGGGCCAGAACCTCGTCGCCGCTATCGACATGCATCGCCTTGGCGGCGGTTTCCAGCGCCTTTGCGGTGGCTTTCTTGCCAACATGTTCGAACGCGACCCGCGCCAGTTCCTGCCCGAGCCGGATATAGCGCCCGCGGTCCTGCTCTCGCAGCAGGCGGCGAATCGCGGCCTTGGCACGGCCGGTCTTGACGATGTCGATCCATGTTGCCTGCGGAGTTTGTCCCTCGGCGGTCATGATTTCCACCGACTGCCCGTTCTTGAGCCGGGTCCACAGCGGCACCCGGATGCCATCGACCTTGGCGCCAACGCAGCTATGCCCGATCCGCGTGTGGATCGCATAGGCGAAATCAAGTGGAGTGGCCCCCTTCGGCAACTTGACCACATCCCCCTTCGGCGTGAAGCAGAAGACCTGATCAGAATACATTTCCAGCTTCACATGTTCGAGGAACTCATCGTGATCCTCGGCCATCTCGAAGCGTTCGTTGAGCGAAGCCAGCCATTTCGCCGGGTCCACGGCAAAGGGGTTCTCGGCGCGCACGCCATCCTTGTAGGACCAGTGCGCCGCAACGCCCGCCTCAGCGACCTCGTGCATCTGGCGGGTGCGGATCTGCACCTCCACCCGCTTTCCATCGCGCCCCGACACCGTGGTGTGGATCGAGCGGTAGCCGTTCGATTTCGGCTGGCTGATATAATCCTTGAACCGGGTCGGCACCGCGCGCCAGCGCTGATGGATCGCGCCCAGCACCCGGTAACAGTCATCCTCGGTCTCGGTGATGACGCGAAAGCCGTAGATGTCGGACAGGCGCGAAAACGCGAGATCCTTTTCCTGCATCTTGCGCCAGATCGAGAACGGTTTCTTGGCGCGACCCAGCACATCGCCGGTGACGCCGTGCCTTTGCATCTCCAGCTCGATATCGTCGGTGATCTTGGGAATGACGTCGCCCGATTCCTTTTGCAGCATCACGAAGCGGCGCATGATCGACTTGCGCGCATCGGGGTTCAGGACGGAAAAGGCCAGATCCTCCAGTTCGTCGCGCATCCACTGCATGCCCATGCGTCCGGCAAGCGGCGCGTAGATATCCATCGTCTCGCGCGCCTTCTGGGCCTGCTTTTCCGGCTTCATGTGCCTGATCGTGCGCATGTTGTGCAGACGGTCTGCCAATTTCACGAGGATCACCCGAAGATCCCTCGACATGGCCATGAACAGCTTGCGGAAATTTTCCGCCTGCTTGGTTTCGCGGCTGGACAGCTCCAGGTTGGTCAGCTTGGTGACCCCGTCCACCAGTTCGGCCACATCGGTGCCGAACAAACCCGCAACCTCGCAATAGGTGCTCTTGGTGTCCTCGATCGTGTCGTGCAGAAGCGCAGTTGCGATGGTCGCATCGTCCAGACGCTGTTCGGTCAATATCGCGGCAACCTCGACAGGGTGGGTGAAATAGGCTTCACCCGAGCGGCGATACTGCCCCTCATGCATGTTCCTGGCATAGGTATAGGCCCCGCGAATCAGGGCCTCATTGCACTTGGGGTTGTAGTTGCGGACCAGGCTCAGAAGGTCGTCGACGTCGATCATTCCCGTCCCGGTCCCGTTCCTGGCGTCGTTTAACGCTGGCCCTGCGCTTCCATAAGCTGGCGCAGCATCTGTTCCTCGGACATGTCGTCTTGCGCGGGACGGTCGGCCTCGACCCCCTGCAACAGCGCCATGGCGTCTTCCTCTGGTTCGTCCACCTCGATCTGGGTCTGGTTCGATTCGATCAGGCGTTCACGCAGGTCATCGGCCTGCTGTGTTTCATCCGCGATTTCACGCAGCGCGACGACCGGGTTCTTGTCGTTGTCTCGATCCACGGTCACCGGGCTGCCAGCCGTAATTTCGCGTGCCCGGTGGGCGGCGAGAATCACCAGCTCAAACCGGTTCGGGACCTTGTCAACACAATCTTCAACCGTCACGCGGGCCATGTCGTACTCCGAATTCTGTTAATGGAGGAGGGCGCAATCCATGCACTTAGCTATCAAAGCGCGAAAGCGCAAGGGCTCAATCCCGCGCACGGGGCTCCACAGCGGTTGACCGCTCAACGCTCCAAGCGGCAATTGCTCTGCGAACCTCGGGATCACTCGTCTGCACCACGAAAGGCACAGGACGGTGCCCGGCGGGCCGCCTTTTGCATTGCCAAACCGCCCGCGAGCGGTCGCGCAAACCGGGCAGGCACGTGCCGGGGCCGAGCTGCTCCCTTTTCTGCGCGGTGCGTGGACGGGCCGAAGAAAGCCCCGCAAGGGCTTGATGAGGCGGCTTTCAGCCGCGCCAGAATTGCGTGGTGAAAAGAACGAAGACCGCCATCAATTCCAGCCGGCCCAGCAGCATCGCGGCGGTCAGAACCCATTTGGCAGTATCGTTGAGGTTCGTGAAGGTGCCCGCCGGGCCGATTTCGGTCCCTAGGCCGGGGCCGATATTGGCCAGCGCCGTGGCCGCGCCCGACACCGAGGTGATGAAATCCAGCCCGGTCAGCCCGAGCAGCATCGCCACCACCCCGAGACTGACGAAAAAGAGCACGAAGAAGGCCATGACCGAGGACAGCACCTCCTCGCTGACCTTGCGGCCCTCGAAGCGCGGCTCGAACACGCCGTGCGGCGCATAGAGCCGGCGCAACTGGGTCGAGATCGACGCCATCAGAAGCTGATATCGGAACACCTTGATCGAGCAGGCGGTCGACCCTGCGCAGCCGCCGATGAGACCGATGAAGAAGAAGATCACCACCGCAGTGCCGCCCCAAAGCTGGTAATCGGTGCTGGAAAAGCCGGTGCCCGAGATGATCGAGGTGACGTTGAACACCGCCTCGCGGGCCCCGTGTTCGAGGTGGTCGCCATTCGCCACCAGGCGGTAGATCGAGAAAAAGACCACAAGGGCCAGGATCGTGCCGAGATAGGCCCGCACCTGGCTGTCGACGAACAGCGGCCGCGCCGTGCCCGCGACAAGTTGCACGTAGCGCACGAAGGGAAGGCTGGCGAGGATCATGAAGACCGCTGCGGCGTATTCCATCGGCCCCTGAAAGGCCCCGAAAGACGCGTCCGTTGTGGAAAATCCGCCGGTCGAGATCGTCGTCATCGCATGCACGGTTGCTTCGAAGGCGGGCATGCCGAGCGCGCGATAACACAGCGCGCAGATCACGGTCAGCCCGACATAGATGACCGAGATCTGCTGCGCGATCTCGCCCGCGCGGGGCAGGATCTTGCCCATTGTGTCGAAGGCCTCGGACCTGAAGATCTGCATGCCGCCGACACGCAATTCCGGCAGGAACACCATTGCCACGACAATGATCCCGACACCGCCGAACCATTGCAGCATCCCGCGCCAGAGCAGGATGCCGGCGGGCCGGTCGTCAAGCCCGGTAAAGACGGTGGAGCCGGTCGTGGTCATTCCCGACATCGCCTCGAAGACCCCGTCGACGAAGCGTTCGCCCTCCGGCCCCAAGACGAAGGGCAGCGCGCCGAAGATCGGCAACATCAGCCAGACGCCGGTGGTCAGAAGAAAAGTCTGCTGGATCGACAGGCGCGGACCGACGCCATTGGCACAGGCCAGCGCGCTCAGCGCCCCGACGAGCATGGTCAGAACGGCGGACTCGAAGAACACCCACCAGTTACCGGTGTCGTAATAAAATTCCGCCCCGAGCGGCACCAGCATGGTGACCCCCAGAACAAGGACCAGTAGTCCGATCACATATCCCACGGGCCGCATGTCATACATGGGCGAGAGCGTTGGCCTGCCCTTCGCGCGCTGTCAACTGCCCTTGACGGTTTGTCGGCGCGGACGCTCATCGGCGCGACGCGCGCGTGGCGCGGCCGCCCCTCTTCGCGGAAGGACGGCCATGGCGATCTGTCGTCGCTCAGATATAAAGGATGTCGCGGAACACATAGCGCGCGATGTCTTCGCGCCTTACCCCCATACGGGCCAGCTCCGCATCGGTCTTGGCGTTCAGCCGCTCAACCTCGGTGGCACGCGATTGTGCGGCGGCGACGCGGGTGAAGATCGCACCGATCCGGGACAGCACGCCGCGCGGCGCCGATGCGGTGGAGGCGCGGCCGGCGCCTGCAATATCCATGAAAGCCATTTGGAAACCCCTTCAAGGTCAGGTTGGTTTCCTCCCTGCCAAAGAAGGTAAGTCATTCTGACGCGGTTTCAAATGCCGATCCGTCAGGTCCGCCCTGCGCCGACCGCAAGGCTCAACCGATGTGGAACATCGTCGAGAACAGTTTCGGATCGAGGCTTTGCGCCGCGAAGGTCTCCCCCTCGGTCAGCACGCTGACGGCATCGTGGCTGTGCAGGCTTTCCTGATGGCTGGCGATGACGCGGAAATCACCGATCCGTGGTTCGCCATGCAGACCCTGCGCGAAAAGCCGCGCGGCATCCTCGACGAAAATCGGGTTGGCGGCGTTGAGTTCGGCAAACGCCTGTTCATCCTCGCGCTTGACCATGACCTGGGTTTCAGTGGGCACCGCGCCGCGCGCCAGTTCAATCAGGTCCTCGAACCACAAGCAGCCCTGCCCCTCGGCCAGTTCGACCGAGATCCGCGCCACCGAGCGCTGCGAATGCGGCGTCGCCAGTTGGCGGCGGCTTTCGCGGGCATGCTCCGACAGTTCAAGCGAACAGGGGCAGGTGGAACTGTAGACGTAATCGAGATGCACGATCCGCTTGCGGGTGCCCGACGCCTCCACCAGTTCCAGCGCGATATCGTAATACTGATAGCCGGTGAGGCCCGAGCGCAGGCTTGCGATCTTCATCGGGAAGGAAAAGCGCATCTGGATGCGGGCATCGAAGCTTTCCAGATCGGCCTTGTAGGCGTCGAGCGCGCTTTCCATCACGTCGAAGCTGAACACCCGCTCGGCGTGCTTGTAGAAGCTGCGCATGATGCGCGACATGTTGATACCCTTCTTCTCGGCCTCAAGGCTCACCGTGCCGGTGACCGAGGTTTCGAGCGTCAGGTCGCCATTGTCGCGGGTGTGGTAGCGGATCGGCAGGCGGAAGTTCGATATGCCGACATGCTGGATGATTCGGTTCTGCCCCTTGATCAGCGAGGCGGGGCCATTCTGCAGGTCTGGCAGGCCGGCCTTGTAACCGGCATCGGCCTTGAACCCGTGCGGGTAATCGCGGCTGAACGCCGGGTAGCCGTCTTCGGGCGCCAGAAGCCGCGCGATGGCGGGGTCGAGATCCGAGATCTCGCGGTCCGATGCATTCCGCGCCCAGGCCTTGAGCAGCTTGAGCGCGCGGCGCGCCTCGGCGCTGTCGGGTGCTGTGACGATAGTGTTGAGCTGGAGGTTCATGACGCTCCCTTTCCCTTTGGGCGCAACTGGCAATATGGGCCAGTCACGCACGTATTCCAAGCGGCTGTTGCGACAAGACTACGCCGCGGCGCCGCATCCGGATCACTTCAAAGCGGCAAAACCGGCGGGGTCGGCGTCACGTTGGAATGAATGGGTCGCGGCAGCGCGCACCGTCATCCGGCGCGATACCGCTCGACGAAACGGCGCAGGATCTGTCCGGGCACGGTGATGTCCTCGGCAAGACAGGCGTCGGTCAGGGCCCCGGCCTCGTCGGGGTGGAAATAGCCCTTGCCCCGGTAAATGCGGATGCGGGTGGCGAAGCTTTGCCCGTCGGCCTCGGGGTGGAACTGGGTGGCATAGATGTTGCGGCCGTAGCGGATCATCTGGAACGGGCACGGCCCCGCCTCGACCAGATGCACCGCGCCGGGGGGCAGGTCCTGCACCGCCTCCTTGTGGCCAACGAGGGCACGGAAGGTCTGCGGCAGACCGGTCAGCAACGGATCGGTGGCGCCCTCCTCCGACAGGGCGCAATCGACCCCGCCGATCGGCTCGCCGTAGCGGTCCTTGCTGACCGTGCCGCCAAGGTGATGCACGAGGATGCCAAGCCCGTAACAACACCCCATGAACGGCACGTCACCCTTGGTGATGCGGGGCATCAGGCCGAGGATCTGCGCCTCGATCCGCGCCTCCTGCGGGGTCTTGTCGGCCGGGGCGTCGGAGACGCAGCCCGGCCCGCCGCCGACGATCACGCCCGAATAGTCTGCCAGCACCAGACCGCCCGGCAGGTCGCGCTGATCGAGCCGGATGCGGTGCACCTCCTCCGGCGCCAAACCGCCGCGCGCCAGAAGCGAGGCAAACTCCTCGTCGGCGGCCTCGTCCTCGGGGCGCAGTTGCAGGATCAGGAAGGGCTTCATCGCGGCGCGCCCCCGGACTGCATGGCCGCAACCGCCTGCGTGAGATCCGCGATCAGGTCGCCCGCATCCTCCAGCCCGATGGACAGGCGCAGCAGCCCGTCGGAAATGCCAAGCGCGGCGCGCCTTTCTTCCGTCAGGCGCTGATGGGTCGTGGTCGCCGGGTGGGTGACGATCGACTTGGCGTCGCCGAGGTTGTTGGAGATCAGCACGATCCGAAGCGCGTTCAGCAGCCGGAACGCCCCCTCGCGCCCGCCCTCCACCTCGAACGACACCACGGTGCCGCCCGCCTGCATCTGCGCGCGCGCCAGATCGTGCTGCGGATGGTCGGGCCGGAACGGGTAGATCACGCGCCGGAGGCCCGCAAGGCCGGACAACGCTTCGGCCACCCGGAACGCGCTGTCGGCCTGCGCGCGCACCCGCAGGTCCATCGTTTCCAGCGATTTCAGCATCACCCACGCGTTGAACGGCGACAACGCCCCGCCGGTATGCTTGAGATAGGGCTCGACCGTCTTGCGGATGAATTGACGCGTGCCGCAGATGACGCCGCCAAGGCAGCGCCCCTGCCCGTCGATATGCTTGGTCGCGGAATAGACGATGACGTCCGCCCCCAGCACACCGGAGCGTTGCAGGACCGGCGTGACAAAGACATTGTCAGCGATCACCAGTGCGCCGACCGCGTGGGCCATGTCAGCCACCGCGCGGATGTCGATGACTTCCAGCGTCGGGTTGGAGAGCGCCTCGAAGAACACCGCCCTGGTGCCAGGTCGGATCGCGGCGCGCCACTGGTCCAGATCGGTGCCATCGACGAACGTGACCGCGACGCCGTAGCGGGTCAGGACATCCTCCAGGATGTAGAGGCACGAGCCAAAGAGCGCCCGCGACGACACCACGTGATCGCCCGCTTTCAGCAACGAGGTCAGTGCGCCGTTGACCGCCGCCATGCCGCTTGCTGTGGCGAAGGCATCCTCGGTGCCTTCCAGCGCGGCGATCCGGTCCTCGAACATGGCGACGGTGGGGTTGCCGTAGCGGGCATAGATGAACTCGTCCGCACCGGCCTCGATGAAGCGGGCCTCGGCGGCCTCGGCGCTGTCATAGACGAAGCCTTGCGTGAGAAAGATCGCCTCGCTCACCTCGCCATACTGGCTGCGGCGGCTGCCGGCATGCACCGCGCGGGTGCGCGGCGAAATATCATCGGGAAGGGGTCTGCGGCCTTCGGTCATCGGTCTCGGTCTCCTGCATGTCCGGGGTTACGGAAACCCCGAACCGGTGAACGGTCGGGGGCAAGAGCCGTGAACGGCGCCGCGCGACCTCTTTAGCGGGATGTTTAACGTGGCCCGCAATCCGGTAAACAAATCGCCACGGGGTCAGGGGATAGGCCAGCCCGGATGCAATGGCAAGACCCGCATACACGGAAAGCGCCGTGGCCGGCCAGCAACTGTCATGAAGGCGAAACAGGATCGTCACCGACCTGTTGCGGAGCACCGCTAGATCTGGCGGTGAGGCAATCACGAGCGGGGCAGTGATGGCATTGGTTGCGGTCAATGCGCGCGGCGGAGAGTTGGACGGCGAGGACCGGCTGCGGCAGGCGCTCCTTCGGCCGGGCTGCGCATCGGTCACCGTGATGATCCACGGCTACCGCTTCTGCCCGTTCGGCGCGCCGTCGCACAACCCGCACCGCCATATCCTGTCGGACACACCAACGCGCGATTGCTGGAAAGCCGTCAGCTGGCCCCGGCATCTGCGGCTGACGCAGGAGGGCGCGCTTGGCGTGGCGCTTGGCTGGTCGGCGCAGGGCACATTGGCACAGGCCTATGCCCGCGCCGGGGAGACCGGCACCGCCCTCGCCCGCATCGCGCAGGTCGTCGCCGCCGAACGGCCCGGCCTGCCGGTCAATGTCATCGCCCATTCGCTGGGCGCGCGGGTGGCGCTGTCGGCGCTGCCGGCGCTTCGGGCCGGGGCGCTTTCGCGGATGATCCTGCTGTCGGGCGCCGAATACCGGGGCCGCGCCGCGCAGGCACTGGGCAACCCCGCAGGCCGCAGCGCCCGGGTGCTGAACGTGACCAGCCGCGAGAACCTGCCCTTCGACGCGGCCTTCCGCGCCCTGATCCGCCCCGATAGCTGGCATGACCTGCCGCTTTCGGCCGGGATGGCGGACCGGCATGGCGGCTGGATCGACCTGCGAATCGACGATCCCGCACAGGCGGCGCGGCTGGCGCGCATGGGCTTTCGCCTGCGCCCGCCGGTGGCGCGCTTCTGCCACTGGTCGGGCTATATGCGACCCGGTGTCTTCCGGCTTTACCGGGCCCTGCTGGACGATCCCGGAGGGACGTTGTTCGCGCGGCTTTCGGATGTGCTCGGCGCTCCGCGCCGAAGGCCCCGCAACTGGCCACCCCGATCTGATACCTGCCCGGACACGTGGCAGGTGACAGGTGACAGGTGACAGGTGACAGGCGATGACCACGCTTGATGCGCCGGGGTGCAACACTCCGCCCGCCTGTCACGTTTCGGTGCGCTAACATCTGGTTTTCGCACCACAGCGCGCTTATCGTATTGCGCAAAAGGGAATCTGGCATGAGTTCAAACGGTTTGCAGGGCGTGGCCTTCGTGGCACTGGCGGTCATTATCGTGATGGCCATCTTCGGCGGCTTCGGAGCGGTCTGACATGGCGAAACGCTACGGCGGAAAATTCAGCCCCGACCCCGACAGCAGCGAGGTCGAGGCACCGCAGACCCGGCCCGTCGAGGCCAGCTTTCGCGGCCGCGCCCCGGCGCGCCATGCCGCTCGGATCAACATCCTGTTCCTGCTGCCGCTGCTGATCCTGCCCACCGTGTTCTTTCGCCCGGTCAGCGAAATGATCACCGATTTCGCCGGCGGCGCGGTTCTTCTGCTGGCCGCGTGGCTGCTGCGCGACGGAGTGCGCGCCGAGGATGCCTATAACGAACGCAAGGTCGCAAGGCGCCCGGCCATTCCGCGCAAGATCTTCGCCTCTGTCCTGACCGGCGCGGGCGTCGGGCTACTGGTCTTCGGTGGCCAGTGGACGGTTCTGAATGCCGGGCTGGTCGGCGTTCTGGCCGGCGCGCTGCACCTCTTTTCCTTCGGGCTCGATCCGCTGAAAGACAAGGGGATGGACGGCGTGAACCGCTTTCAGACCGAGCGGATCGCGAAGAAGGTCGAAGCTGCCGAGGCGATGCTCGAAGCGATGCACGACGCGATCGGGCGCACCGGCGACCGGCAACTCGTCTCGCGGGTGGAGGCGTTCCAGGCCACCGCGCGCGACATGTTCCGCACCGTGGAGGACGACCCGCGCGACCTGACGCAAGCCCGCAAATACCTGACCGTTTACCTTCAGGGCGCGCGCGATGCGACGATCAAGTATGTCGACCTGCACGGCACCGCGCGCGACTATTCCGCGCGGTCGGATTACCTTTCCCTGCTGAACGATCTGGAAACCAATTTTGCCGCCCGCACGCAAAAAATGCTGCTCTCTGACCGTGGCGATCTCGATGTCGAGATCGAGGTGCTGCGCGATCGGCTGAACCGCGAGACCCTGCATATTGATACACAAGGACAATGAAACATGAGTGATACTGTGCGCCAACAGGCCGAAGCCGCCGCCGGGATGGTTGACGAGATCAACGCCGCAGTGCTGCCCGACCCCTCCACCGCCCTCGTGCCGCTGGCCGAGGCGCCGGCCCCGGCCGCCGAACAGATTCGCGCGCGCATGGCCGAACTTGACATGACCGACACCAATTCCATCGTCGCCTTCGGGTCCGGCGCGCAATCGGAATTGCAGACCATCAGCCAGGCGATGCTGGAAGGCGTGAAGAACAAGGATGTCGGCCCGGCGGGCGATTCCCTGCGCGAAATCGTCGGCACCATTCGTGGCTTTTCCGTCGACGAACTCGACCCCGGCCGCAAGCGCAGCTGGTGGGAGAAACTGTTTGGCAAGGCCAAGCCGGTGCACGACTTCCTTGCCAAGTATGAGGACGTGCAAGGCCAGATCGACCGCATCACCGACCAGTTGCTGCATCACGAACACACGCTGATGAAGGACATCAAATCGCTCGATATGCTCTATGACAAGACGCTGGCCTTCTACGACGAACTGGCACTCTACATCGCGGCGGGCGAGGAGAAGCTGAAGGACCTGGACGAACAGACGATCCCGGCGAAAGAGGCCGCGGTGCAGGCCGCGCCGGAAAACGACCAGGTGATGAAGGCGCAGGAACTGCGCGACCTGCGCGCCGCGCGCGATGACCTCGAACGCCGGGTGCATGACCTGAAACTGACAAGGCAGGTGACGATGCAGTCGCTGCCCTCGATCCGGCTGGTGCAGGAAAATGACAAGTCGCTGGTCACCAAGATCAACTCCACCCTCGTCAACACCGTGCCTCTGTGGGAAACCCAACTGGCGCAAGCGCTGACCATCCAGCGGTCAACCAAAGCCGCCCGCGCGGTGCGCGAAGCCAACGACCTGACCAATGAGCTTCTGACCTCCAACGCCGCCAACCTGCGCGAATCGAACAAGATGGTGCGCGAGGAAATGGAGCGTGGCGTCTTTGACATCGAAGCGGTGAAACAGGCCAACGCCGACCTGATCGCAACCATTGAAGAAAGCCTGCAAATCGCCGACGAGGGCAAGCGCCGCCGCTCCGCCGCCGAGGCAGAGATGAAAAAGATGGAGCACGACCTGCGCGACTCGCTGGCCTCGGCCAGTGCCCGGCGCGACGGCACCGGCGACACCGTCGCCACCTCTGTTCCACAGGGCTGAGGCGAAGGGGGCCGTGATGCACAGGCTGTCTCTCGTAGTGTTGGCAGGAACCGCCCTGGCGGTCCTGTCCGCCTGCGAGGCGCCGCCGCCTGAGCAGCCGACACAGCGCCCCGCCGCCCCGGTGGCAGAGCAACCGACGGTGGCACCGTCGGACACGAGCATCGCCTTTGCGCGCTACTATGGCGATGTGCAGCAACGGTTGCTGACCCAGGGCTTGCTGCGCACCGATGGTGGCGGCTCCGACACCCCGATCATCGCGCGCAATCTGGTGGCGAATTTCGAACGGATCGCGCTTTATGACGAATACGCGCTGTCGGACGGGCGGTTCGTCGCGCAACAGACGCCGGCGGCGCTGCGCCGCTGGGAGCGTCCGGTGCGGCTTCAGGCCCATTTCGGTGCCTCGGTGCCGCACGACCAGCGCGACGAAGACCGGGCACGTCTGGCGCGCTATGGCGACCGGCTGTCCGGCATCACCGGCCACCCCATCCGCGCCGTCGGCTCTGGCGGAAATTTCCACGTCCTGTTCCTCAACCGCGACGAACAGCGTGACGCCGGCCCCCTGCTGCGCCGGATCATGCCCAATATCGGCGCCGCCACGATCCGCGAGATCACCACCCTGCCGAGGCACGAATTCTGCGCCGTCTACGCGATTTCCGCGGCCTCTGCGCCGCATGTCTATGTCGCCGCTATCGCCTTCATCCGGGCCGAGCACCCGGATCTGATGCGCCGCTCCTGCCTGCACGAGGAGGTGGCGCAGGGCCTTGGCCTGCCCAATGACAGCCCGCTTGCGCGCCCCTCGATCTTCAACGATGACGAGGAGTTCGCGCTGTTGACGCGCCATGACGAGTTGCTGCTGCGCATGCTCTACGACCCGCGCCTTTCGCCCGGCATGACCCCGGCCGAGGCGCGTCCGGTGCTGCAACAGCTTGCACAAGGGCTGGTTGGCGGGCCAAGTTAGAAGAGTTCAGTTTTTCCCAAGGAGGGGCCGATGTCCATTTTCGATTTCCTGTCCGGCCAGTTCATTGATGTCATTGAATGGACCGACGACACCCGCGACACCATGGTCTGGCGGTTCGAGCGCCATGGTCATGAAATCAAGTATGGCGCCAAGCTGACGGTGCGCGAAGGCCAGGTGGCGGTTTTCATCCACGAAGGCCAGATGGCCGATGTCTTCACCCCCGGTCTCTACATGCTCGAAACCAACAACATGCCGATCATGACCACGCTTCAGCACTGGTCGCACGGTTTCCAGAGCCCGTTCAAATCGGAAATCTACTTCGTCAACAGCAACCGGTTCACCGACCTCAAATGGGGCACCAAGAACCCGATCATGCTGCGCGACCCCGATTTCGGGCCGACCCGCATCCGCGCCTTCGGCACCTACACCGTGAAGGTCCGCGACGCCGGCACCTTCATGACCGAGATCGTCGGCACCGACGGCGAGTTCACCACCGACGAGGTCACCGACCAGATCCGCAACATCATCGTGCAGGAATTTTCCCGCGTGATCGGATCGTGCGGCATCCCGGTGCTCGACATGGCCGGCAACACCCACGACCTCGGCAAGATCATGGCCGAGGCGATCTCTGGCACCATCGCGCAATACGGGCTGGACCTGCCCGAGCTTTACATCGAGAACATCAGCCTGCCCAAGGCGGTGGAGGAGGTGCTGGACAAGCGCACCTCGATGGGCGTCGTCGGCGACCTGAACAGGTATACCCAGTTCCAGGCCGCCGAATCGATGCGCGCCGCGGCCGAGAACCCCGGCGGTGGCGAGGCCTCGGCCGGCATGGGCCTTGGCATGGGCATGGCGATGGCGGGCCAGATGGCGAACGCGATGAACCCCGGCCCGTGGGGGGCCCGGCAGCAGCAACCGCAGTCTGCCGCGCCGCCGCCCCCGCCGGTCGAGCATGTCTGGCATGTCGCAGAAAACGGTCAGACCAGGGGGCCGTTTTCGCGCGCCACAATGGGCCAGATGGCCACGCGGGGCGAGTTGACCCGCCAGACCCATGTCTGGACGCAAGGCCAGGACGGCTGGAAAAGGGCCGAGGACGTGGCGGAACTGGCACAGCTCTTCACCGTGATGCCGCCGCCACCGCCGCCCGGCGTGTGATCCGCGGCTGCACCGCGCCTCGCAACCGAGGCTTGAGGGTATTGTCTTGAAATACCGGCAGCGGCGTCGGAAAGTGCAGCATCTTTGACAAGCGATTTCAGGACGACATGAGTTCAGGACGACATGAGCGATCTGCCCCCACCCCCGCCCGGCACAGCACCCGGCCCGCAAGCGACCGCCGCCCAAGGGAGCAGCGAGGAACACCGCTTCCCCTGCGACCAGTGCGGATCGGATTTTCGCTACGATCCGGCGGCGGGCAAGCTGGTTTGCGACCATTGCGGCAACACGCGTGACTACGACGGCAGCGACCTTCCCGAGATCCGCGAGATGGATTTCGAGGCCGCCCTGCGCAGTGGCATCGACGCCGCCGAATACGAGGAAACCCGCGTCACCGCCTGCCCCAGTTGCGGCGCGCAGGTGGAATTCAGCACCGACATCCACGCCACGGAATGCCCGTTCTGCGCCACCCCGGTGGTGACGGATACCGGCACGCATCGCCACATCAAGCCCAAGGGCGTGCTGCCCTTCCAGATCGACGAGCGCGCCGCGCAAAAGGCCATGGCCGACTGGCTGGGACGGCTCTGGTTCGCGCCCGGTGGCCTTCAGGAATACGCCCGCAAGGGTCGCAAGCTCGACGGCATCTACGTGCCCTACTGGACCTATGACGCCCAGACCCGCAGCACCTATCGCGGCCAGCGCGGCACGGTCTATTACGTCAACCGCACCGTGACCCGCAACGGCAAGACCGAAACCGTGCGCGAACAGAAGATCCGCTGGACCAACGTCTCTGGCCGGGTCAGCCGCTTCTTCGATGACGTGCTGGTGCTCGCCTCGCGCTCGCTGCCCAAAAGCTATACCGACCGGCTGGCGCCGTGGAACCTGACCTTGCTGGAATCCTACGCGCCGCAATACCTCGCCGGGTTCCGGGCCGAGGGCTACGCCGTCGACGTGGAGGAAGGCTTAAGTGAAGCGCGCCAGATCATGGACGACCAGATCCACCGTGACATCCGCGCCGATATCGGCGGCGACCGGCAGCGCATTTCCCATGTCGGCACGGATGTTTCCGACATCACCTTCAAGCACATCCTGCTACCGGTCTGGATGGCCGCCTACAAGTACAAGGGCAAAAGCTACCGTTTCGTGGTCAACGGCCAGACCGGACGGGTGCAGGGCGAACGCCCGTGGTCGGCGATCAAGATCGCCATCGCAGTGGTACTCGCCCTCGCCCTTGCCGGGGCCGGGGCCTATCTCTACACGCTCTACCAATAGGCGCCACGGCGCCCGCGCGCCCGGGCTCAGCCTTTCCTGACCTCGATCCGCGTCGCCTCGGGGGTCGTGGGGGCTTTCTTGGCAACGGTGATGGTCAGCACCCCGTCCCTGAGATCGGCGTTGACCCGGCCGGCATCGGCATCCGGCGGAAGGCGGAAACTGCGCGCGAAAGCGCCGTATTGCCGTTCGCTGAAATACCAGGTCTCGCCCTTCTCCTCGCGGGTCGATTTCTTCTCGCCCTTGACGGTCAGCACGCCGTCGTGAACATTCACCTCGATATCCTTGTCCTCGACACCGGGCAGTTCGACCACCACGCGGTAGCTGCCTTCGTCCACCGACGCCTCGGAGGCCGGGGCGAACCAGTCCGCCACCTGCCGTCCCATGGTGCGGAAAGGCTCAAACACCGAGGGCCAGCCCCCGGATGTATGCGTTTTCTCAACCATTGCAGACCTCCTTCGCTTTCCTGCCGAAAGCCTCACAGGTCAGGCCGGGATTCGCCTTGATTTGCGTCAAGATCCGCGCTCCTCTCACCCGACCAGCCATGGAGAAAGACAATGCGCGCCCTGATCCAACGCGTCACCGAAGCCGCCGTCCGGGTGGGCGGCGACACCATCGGCCGGACCGGCCCCGGCCTGATGATCCTCGTCTGCGCCATGCACGGCGACAGCGAACGAGAGGCCGAAGCCCTCGCCGCGAAGATCGCCAGGCTGCGCATCTTTCCCGACGACGCCGGCAAGATGAACCGCGCCCTCCGCGACACTGGCGGCAGTGCTCTCGTGGTCAGCCAATTTACCCTCGCCGCCGACACCTCGCGCGGCAACCGCCCCGGCTTCTCCGCCGCCGCACCACCCGCCGAGGGCGACCGTCTCTACCAGCATTTTGCCGCCCATCTCGCCAGCCTCGGCATCCCGACCCAGACCGGCCGCTTCGCCGCCGACATGACGGTCACGCTGACCAACGACGGCCCGGTGACGATCTGGCTCGACACCGCCGCCCGGTAACGCCCCTGCGCTTCTTCTTGGTCCAAATACTCACGGCCGAACGCCGCAACCGGCACAGGTCCGGGACCGAAACGACCGCCCCGCCCCGATTTTCCGTGGCAACTGCGGCCCGACGAGGGCCCCGGAGGGGCTTGAGACGGGCCGCGCCCCGTCCTTCACGCCCCGGTATAGGTCCAGCGGTAATGCGGCGGCGTCGGCCCCTTGTTGCGCCCGCCCTGGTTCATCTGTTCCCAGGCATGGGCCAGAATGCCGACCGACCGCGACAGCAGGAACAGCCCGCGCGCCAACGGCGGCGCAAAGCCAAGTTCCGCGTAGATCACCGCCGTTGCCCCGTCGATATTCATCGGCAGGGCAGCGCCCCGCAATGCTGCCAGATGTGCCTCCAGTGCCTGCCCGATACGGGCAAAGCGGCCGTCGCAGACACCCGCTTCGACCGCCTTGGCCACTTCCGCCATCAACGCGGGCGCGCGGGGGTCAACCGGGGTGTGGAACCGGTGGCCGAAGCCGGGCACGTATTTGCCCCGCTCGGCGCGCCATTCGGCCACCACCTCCGGCAGCGCCGAAAGCCCCGCCGTGTCGATGCGCATGTAAAGCTCCACCGCCTGTTCGCCCGCACCGCCATGCACGTCGTCAAGCATGTTGACCGCCGAGGCCAGGGCGCCGTTCAGGGGCAAGCCGCAGGTTACCGCCATGCGTCCCGCCGCGATCGAGGGCGCCTGCGGTCCGTGATCGACCGCCGCCACCAGCGCCGCCTCCAGCAGCCGCGCCTGCCCCTCGCCGGGCAGATCGCCGCGCAGCATCATCCAGATCATCTGCGGGAAACTCACCTGCCCGATCAGGTCCTCGATCTCGTGGCCGCGCAACGCGATGCGCCCGGGCTCCATGTCGATGATCGCGGTGCTCCACCAATCCGATACGTCGCTCATATCACCCCCTCCGCGGCTAGCCGCGAAAGCTCTGCCGCACCAATCCCTATCTCGCGCAACACTTCGCCCGTATCGGCACCCAACGCTGGCGGCCCCGCCGCCACGCTCAGGGCCGCCCCGTCCATCTTCACCCCCGGCCGCAGCACCGTCACGGCGCGGTCCACCCCCGGCACGTCGGCGAATTCCGCCAGCAGCCCCCTTTCGGCCACCTGCGGATGCGCCAGCGCCTCGGGCACGCGCAGCACCGCGCCCGCCGGCACGCCCAGCGCGTTCAGTTCCCGCGCCCAGTCGCGCGGCGCCTTCGCCTCCAGCCGCGCCTCGATCAGCGACCGCAGCGCGTGGCGGTTGCTCTTGCGATTTTCGCGGCTGGCGTAATCGGGGTCGTCCAGCAGCGCCTCCAGCCCCAGATGCCGCGCCAAAGCCTGCCATTGCTCATCCTTGTTGGCGGCGATGTTGACCAGCCCGCCCTTGCAGCGGAACGCGCCCGACGGGGCGGAGGTGGTGTTCTCGTTGCCATGCGCGCCAGGCTCCACCCCCGCGATCAGGTAGTTGGACACCGCCCAGCCCATCGTCGCCAGCACCGCCTCCAGCATCGACACGTCGATGACGCAGCCGCGGTCCGGTGCGTTAAGGGCCGATGCAATCGCCATCGCCGCCGTCAGCCCGCCGATCGTGTCGGCCACCGGGTAGCCCACGCGCAAGGGCGCGCTCTCTGCGTCGCCGGTAATCGACATGACGCCCGAAACCCCCTGCACGATCTGGTCATAGGCGGGCCGGTCGCGCCACGGGCCATCCTGCCCGAAGCCCGAGATCGCGCAGTAGATGAGCGCCTGATTCTCGGTGCGAAGCACCTGCGGCCCCAGCCCCAGCCGGTCCATCACGCCGGGGCGGAAGTTTTCCACCAGAACGTCGGCGCCGCGCACCAGCGCCTTCAGGATGTCCACCCCGCGCGGATGCTTCAGGTTCAGCGTCACCGATTTCTTGCCAGCATTCTGCGCCAGGAACGACACCCCCATGCCGGCCGCGTTCAGCCCCGGATCGGCCCCCAACTGCCGGGCGAGGTCGCCGCGCCCCGGCACCTCCACCTTGATCACCTCGGCGCCCATATGGGCCAGCTGGTGGCAGGCAAAGGGTCCGGCCAGCACGTTGGTCAGGTCAAGGACGCGGATACCGTCAAGCGGCGTCTGGGCGGTCATGTCTGTGGCTCCGTTCGCGGCAGGAAGGCGGGCACGAGGAAGGTCAGAAGGACGATGCGGAACGCGTGGTGAAAGGCGACGAAGGCCGGGTCGGCCTCCAGCATCACCGAGATCGCGGCCATGGTTTCCAGCCCGCCGGGCGCATAGGCAATGAGCAGCGTCACCATCGGAACGCCCAGCGCCCAGTGCATCGCCAGCGCCGCGGCCACCGTCGCCGCCAGCGCCAGCGCCGTCAGCAGCGCGGCGGCGCCCAGCGCACGGGCGATCTGCGCCACCGTGATGCCGGAAAACCTTGTGCCGATCAGCGTGCCCATGATGGCAAAGCTCGGCAGCGACAGCCAGCCGGGCACCGCCCCCGGCGTCACCCCGGTGCCATGGCCCAGCGACGAGGCCAGCATCGCCCCCAGCAGGAAAGCCGCCGGCACCCGAAACCGCTTGAACAGCCAGCCGAGCGCAAGGGCAGGCAGCAGCAGCGCGCCAAGGTGCAAAAGGCGCAGCGTGGCGCCGGTGGGGCCCGACATGCTCAGATCCGCGCCCGACAGCAGCGCCACCACCAGCGGCACCGCCAGCGTCAGGATCAGCACGCGCAGCGACTGCACCACGGCGACCATCGGGATGTCGGCGCGCAGGTCGGTCGACAGCGACAGGATATAGCTCAGATGCCCCGGCGTCGCCGACAGCAGCGCCGAGACCTTGTCGAAGCCCAGCCAGCGGCGCAACATTGCCGACCCGCCAAGAAAGATCACCACCAGCCCGACGCTCAGCGCGACAAGGCTCAGCGGCCAGGCTGCCGCGGCGGCCAGCACCTCGGGGTTGATGCCGGTGCCCATCGACAGACCGATGACCAGGAAACAGATGTCGCGCAGCAGCATCGGCACGCCCGTGCGCAGCCCCAGCACCGACGCCAGTGACACCAGCGCCGCCGGCCCGGTCAGGTAGGGCGCGGGCACACCAAGCGCGTGGCCCGCCCCTGCCCCAGCGGCGCCAAGCGCCAAGGTCGCAAGCCCCCTGCCCGCGCGTGTATCCAACACATGTTGCATGGGTCTTTCATACGCGCAGCTTCCGCCAACCGGAAGATATCGCGCCACCGGTTGCACCCTGCGCAACACGTCGCAGGCATACCCCCGGTAACCAAAAGAAAACGCCCGATCCGGGGGAGGATCGGGCGCCGCGGCACCGATGTCATGGACGGATGACGCTCAGTGCCGGTTCGCAGCCTCGGGACGGGGACCGGGACCGGGACAGGTCAGGCTGCAAAGGGGAATAAAGGATTTCGTCATTGCCCGCACACAACCTGGCCATAACAGGCAGGGCACGGTTGCCCGAAATACGGAGCAAACGGAAAGGACGCGATACCGGCAGCGGGCAAAGCACCCGCCTGTGTCAAGGCGATACCTGTTGGCATTGCAGTCGCGTCCTCTGACTTGGCGCAGATCCTGCGCGTTACGTCTGTGAGTCGGCGGGGACGAGCCTTTGGTTCAAAAGAAAAAGGCGGGGTATCGGCACCCCGCCTGTCCGTCGTTTTCCATCGGGCCGCGTCAGCAACCGCCGCGCACGAGGCCCCACCCGAACTCGGAATCGAACCCGTCCGGCCCCAGATCAACCGCCGAACCGCGCAGCCGCGCCCGCAGTGCGTCGGCAGAAAGCCCGCCACCGGCACCCATTCTGGCCGCGAGCCCGGTGACGATCGGCGCTGCATAGGACGTGCCGGAGGCATAACCGCCGCCGTGTTCGGAGGCGACGAAGAGGTCAACGCCGGGTGCGGCAAACTCGATATGATCGCCAAAATTGGCGGCGCGGTAGCGTCGGAAAGAGGCATCGACAGCGGTCACCGCGATCACCGCTGGATGCGCCGCCGGATAGGCCGCGCGTTCGCGCCCATCATTGCCGGCAGCGGCGATCATCACCACGCCCCGCCCGGCGGCACGGGTCAGGATATCCGCCAGAACCGGGTTTTCCGGCCCCGCGAAAGACATGTTGATCAGCCGGACATCCTGTCGCAGCAGCCACTCGATGGCGGCTGCGATACGCTCGATATCCGCACCCGGTTGCTGACGGATCTCGGAGAACGACGAGGCCGCGTAAAGATCGGCCCCCGGTGCAAAGCCGCGCAATGGGCCCTCGGGGTCTTCGCCCACCAGCAGCGCCGCGATGGCGGTGCCATGGTCCAACCCCGGTTGTCGGTCGGTTTCGGTCAGGAAGCTGTGCGAAACGACCCGGGCCCCCAAAAGCGCCGGGTGGCCCGCGTCGACCGGCCCGTCGATCAAGCCGATGGCGCGATGCTGACCAAGCGGGCAGGCGCCCGGCGCATCGTCCCCGATCATCCGCGCCGCGTAGACGCGCGGAACGCCCTGCGCGAGGTCATAAATGTGATGCACGCCCAAAGTGGTGCGCGGCGCAACCTCTTCGATGATGGTCCGCGCCCGCGCCAGTGCCGCCTCGCCCCCACGCAATTCGAACGCGGCAAAGCGGATCCCGAGGCGCGACAGGTCACGGTAGCGGCGCAAGGTGGCCCCGGCCTCCTGCAAGGCGGCGGTGGCGGCGTCAAATTCACCGAAAGGGCCGGAAATCACCAACTCGGGCGGTCCGAAGACCCCGATGCGCACAACGCGCGGCCCTGTCCGACGCTCCTCGGATGACGGCAAAGAGCCGCCATCGCCTCCGTCACTGAACATGGGGGAGAATGGAGGTGGGCATTCCCCATTGCAAATGGAGGGTGAAGGAATGCCACCACCGGGCGAAACCTGTCCCGTGGGGTTGCCTGGCCCCACCTGCGCGGCAACCGCCGTCGCCTGAAGAACCGACAAGAACAAGACGATCAACAGGCTGGCGGTTCGGGGCATGGCAGGGCCTTTGGAAATGTCGCTACTCGATATCCCCAATGATATCAGCGCCGGACAAAATCTCCAACGCATCGTTCCGGGATGCGGAATCTAGCAGATTGAGCCTGTAAAGGCCAATCGCAGATGGCCCGCTGACAATTTCTACCCCCGCATCGAGCAGCAGCGCGCGGATCTCGCGCTCGCTCGCATCGGGCGAAAAGATCACGGTGAAGTCTGCCGTCTCGCCACCACTGGCCAGCGAATAGCCCTCGCCGACCGCAGATTCGGCGTCGCGCCCGGCGACCGGTTCCGGGCTGGTGGCGAATTGCGGCAGGGTGAACCCGATGCCGACGGCCAGCACCACGGCGGCGGCGACCTGCCAAATGCGCAGGCGGGTCAGCGATACCACGTTGTCATTGGCCGCCAGCGGCGTCGGGCCGCGCGCTTCGGCCTCCACGTCGCGCAACAGCCGGGCAAGCCCGAAATCGCCGGGGCTTTGCGCCTCTTCGGCCTGCATCGTGTCGCGGATGGCGATCAGCACCGCAAGCTCGGCGCGCAGGTCGGCATCTGCGGCCAGCGCGGCCTCGACGGCGACCAGCTCCTCGCCTTCAAGGGTGCCGTTGGCCCGGAAGGGCAGCAGTTCGTTCACCTCATCACAGGTCATGTCAGACCCCTTTCGACGCGGCCCGACAGGCAGCGCATCAACAATTTCTTGGCATGGAAGATTCGGGTCTTGACCGTGCCCTCGGGCACGCCTGCGACCTCGGCGATCTCGCAATAGGTCATGTCCTGGTAAAACGCGAGGGTGATCGCCGTGCGGTGATCGTCCTTCAGCGTCCCGAGGCAATGGCGCACATGCTCTGCCTCCTGGCAGGCTGCAAGGCAGGTTTCCTGGTCGGGACCGTCATCCACCATGTCCGGCGTTTCGTCGGTCAGGTCCAAGCGGCCGCGTTTGCGCATCGCGTCGATGCTTTTTCGATAGGCAATGCCGAATATCCAGGTTTGCACTTTCGATCTCCCTTCGAAGCGGCCGGCGGAGCGCCAGACGTCCATGAACACGTCATGAAGTATGTCGCTGGCCTCCACCGGATCGTTCAATCGGGAGACGATGAACCTGTAAACAGGGCGTTCCAGGGCCCGGTAAAGCGCCGCCAAAGCGTGCTTGTCTCCCTGTGCGATCTTCGCGATCAGGAACTTGTGGTCTGCATCCATGAAACGGCCCGTCCTGCCTTTGGCTACATAGCCTTAGCGTGTTTCCTGCCATGCGCCAATACGCCGGTTTGCGTTGCGGCAGGCGGGCGCTGCCGCCGCTCAGCAGGCGTAATCAGAGGATTCGTTGTCGAGGATCGCTTTCAACTCATCGAGGTGACGGTCGGCCTGCTCGGGGTAGTCCTCCAACTCGCGCGCGGTCTTTTCCGCGATCTCGTCCGACAGCACCCGCAACGGCTGCCCGGTTTGCAACGCGCGGATGTAAGTCTCGGCGGAGCGCTCGAAATAGTAGAGCCGGTTGAACGTGTCGGCCACCGTGTCGCCCAGCACCATGACCCCGTGGTTGCCCATGATCATGACCTTCTTCGCCGGATCCTGAAGCGCCGCAGCACAGCGTTCGCCCTCCGCCTCGAAGGCCAGCCCGCCATAGCCCTCGTCGACCACGGTGCGGTTGAAGAAGGTCGCCGTGTTCTGGTCGATCGGCGGCAGGGTGCTGTCGGCGAGACTGGCCAGAACTGTGGCGAAGATCGAATGGACATGCATCGCGCAGCGGTGATGCGGGCAGCGCCGGTGGATCGCACCGTGCAAGCCCCACGCGGTCGGATCGGGCGCGCCCGGTTTTTCCAGCGTCGCGGGATCGTCCGCATCCAGCAGCAACAGGTCGCTGGCCTTGATCCGCGCGAAATGCATCTGGTTGGGGTTCATCAGGAACTGCGTGCCGGCCTCGTTCACCGCGAGCGAGAAATGATTGGCCACCGCCTCGTGCAGGTTCAGCCGCGCGGTCCAGCGGAAGGCGGCGGCGAGGTCCACCCGCTCCGCCCAGTGGGCCATGTTGGGATGGGCGGCGGCGATGTCGGCGGACATGCTCATGGCGTCTCTCCTGTCTGCGGGGTCTTGCGCGCAGCCTGCAACGGGGTCGCGCCGGGGTAAAGCCCTGCCGGGTCAGTCACGCGCGGCGGCGGCGTGAACCGGTGCGCAGCGATCATCGTACCCAGCGGCATCGTCACTATCTTGCGGGAGGCCGAACAGCAGGCCAAGCAGGCGCGATAAAGCTGTATGCACACCGGAACGGCAACGGGATCTCTCGCCCACCACGAGCTGTCCACCATGACCCGACACGACTTGCAAACGGTGGCTACCGACCCCATGTAACACGGTAAGGCATAGCTATGAGTTGCCCCAAGGAAAGGCGTTTTTCGATGACCATGTTTTCCATGAGGCCACAGTTCAATCTTGCTGAGTTTCTCGCAGTTCCGGCCCCTGTTGGCGGGGCGCGGGCCCGGGGCAGAAGGGCGCCCGGAACAAAGTTCAATCGTCTTTCGGCATCGAAAGCAGAGATCGAGCCGGCGCCGGTTTCGAAGCCCGACGCAACAGACAAGCAAACATAGCGGCTCCATTCACGACAAGCACACAAATCCTCGCCCAAGCGCGGCGAAGGCAAGAGCCGGTCCCCGAGGGCGTGCACGACGACATCCAGCGCGAGATCGAGGTCGTGCCGTTGCTGTTCTCCGAAACGGTGTCGGCAGGGCGCGGCCGGGTCGCTTGTCCGACAGGACGCTATGGCGGCCAAGGTTGCGATCTATCGCGCAGGCGAGGCGAGGCGAGGCCATGCCATGCCTGCGGGGGCTGGCCCACGAAGTGACCGATATCACAAGTGGCATTGTCAGCTTTCGCGCGCATGTCGCCACCGGAAACACCCCGCCGCGCCCGCACGCGCAGATTGCGCAACCACCCTTCTGGCCGGGTTACATCCCTCATCCTTGAAGCCCGTTGCGAGACGATGCGCCACGGCAGCGGGCTGCGCGGCGCTGCCCGGGCCCCATCGCCTCCGGCTGCGCACCTCGAACCCGATGGAGGGTGCCTGCCGCAGGTGCCGAAGCGGCGAACCGTGACGGTCAGGAGCTTGCCCGGCGACGCGGCCCTGCTGCCGCTCTTCCGCGCCGCACTGGTCGAGATCGACGAAAATGGGCCTCCGACACGAAGGGCTGCATCAAGTGGGACGTCCGGGATGCGTGACCCGCTCGAAGCAGAATTTCCGGACCATGGAGGTGCTCAATCCAGTTTCCGCTTTTGCCAATAGTTGACGGGCATATACACATATCCCATGGATAAACGACGCGACTCCGAACCCATTGACCTGAACAACGACATCTCACTGCCAGATCCCAAGGGTGACGGGAAAAGCCTTGTTCCGGTTGCGCAGATGTTGCCAGCCCGCGCCGCGTCATGGTCTACACGTCGCATCGGGTTGATTGCCGTGGCCGCAAGCCTGATCGCGGCGGGCGGGCTATGGTTCACCCTTGGTGCTGGCCTCGGCCCGCCGTCGATTCCCACGGAGACACTCGTCGCGGGCCCGGTCAGCCGCATCCTTGCGGTCACCGGGCGCACAGCCGCCGAGACCGAAGTCAACATAACAGCTGCGACCAGCGCGCGGGTGACGGCGGTGCTGGTGTCCGAGGGAGATCGGGTTGCCGCAGAGGATCTGCTTGTGACGCTGGACGGCAACCGTCAGCAGCTTGTGGTGCGCCAGGCAATGTCCTCGCTCGATGCCGCGATTCTGGCACGGCAAGCCGCGCGGGAGGATGCGGGGCGTGCCGCAGCCCTTGGTGAGAGCATTTCCGCCACGGCGCGCGCGGCGGCCGAACGCGCGCTGGAGCGCGCCGAAAACGAGGTCGAGCGCCTGACCGCGGCATTGGAGCAGGCGCAGATCGGCTTATCCGATTTCCGGATCACGGCGCCGTTGGCGGGAACGATCCTGACCCGGTCGGTGGATCCCGGCGATCAGGTCGACCCTGCGCGGGTGCTGATGCGTCTCGCCGATCTGGATCCCATTCATGTGGAGGTCGAGGTCGATGAAACCTACGCCGCCGTGCTGCGCATTGGGCAACGGGCGGATCTGCAACTGGCTGGACGCGAAGATGTCCTTGCGGGCCGGGTTTCTTTCATCGCGGACGAGGTCGACCCGGTCACCGGCGGCGTGCGCCTGAAGATCGCGTTCGACACGCCCCTCGAAGCACCGACCGGATTGACCACCGTGGTGAACATCCGGGTGGCGCACGTCGCCGACGCGCTCACGGTGCCCCGGACGGCGCTACTGGACGGCGCTGAAAATGGCCCGGCGGTTTTCGTGCTGCAAGACGGGCGCGCCGTCAGAACGCCCATTGACATCATGGACTGGCCGGCAGACCGCGTGCAGGTGACAGAGGGCCTAGGCGAAGGCGCGACGATCATTCTGATGCCCGAGGGCATCGCAGAGGGCGATCGCGTGACGCCAGAGGGCGACGGGACAGGCCGATAAATGCCCTACGCGTTCAAGATCGCACTGCGGCACCTGACCGCCAATATCGGCCAGACCGCATTGCTGGCTTCGGGCGTCGCCATGGCGGTTTTCATCTTCATTTTCATGAGCGCGCTGATCGGCGGTCTGGCCGATCTGCTGGTCAATCGCACACTCGGAAATCTCGCCCATGTGACAGTCGAGGCCTCCGATGCCGATCTGCCGCTGCTTGCCCCCTACGCGGGAGAAACGGCTTTGGTCGCGCGGCAGCGGTCCACCCGTCGTGATACCGGCATGCTCGATGCCGGTCCCTTGCGTGACCTGATCGAAACGATGCCGGGCGTCGCCAGGGCGGCGCTTGAAGTGACTGAGGGCGGCGTGCTCATTCGGGGCGGGCGGGTCCAGCGCGTGTCGGTCACGGGGCTGGAACCGGACCGGCTGAACGCGATCATCCGATTCGACCGCGCCATGCAGGCCGGGACGGCGCGTCTGACCGGCGAGACCTTGATGATCGGGGCGACGCTGGCCGACGATTTGGGCCTGTCGGTGGGGCGAACCGTCATGCTTCGGGGTGACACCGGCAACAGCGTCACGCTGACCGTCGGCGGCGTGTTCCGGATCGGGGCGGGTCAGATCGACGCGGCGGCGGCCTTCATCGACATCACCACCGCACGCACGCTATTCGACAGTCCCAACAGGGTCTCGCGCATTGCGATCCGGCTGGAGGATTTCAACACGGCAGAGCGCACCGCGGCGCGCATCGAGGCCACGACCGGGTTGACTGCGACTCCTTGGACCGAGACCTCGGAGCAACTTTTCGACGCGCTGGTCGCACAGGCCCGCACCGGGCTGGTGCTCAAGAGTTTCGCAATGTTGACCATCGTGATCGGCATCGCCTCATCGCTGATGCTGACAACCTACCGGCGTCGCCCCGAGATCGGGATCATGCGCGCCATGGGCGCGACGCAGGGGTTCATCGTTGTCGTCTTCGTGATCCAGGGCATGCTCATCGGCGTGATCGGCGGGGTCGCGGGCGGCGTGCTTGGCCTTGTCAGCCTCGTTCCGTTCCCCGCGATCGAGGATGTTCAGTCCGGCCAATTGCCGATCGACGTGGCACAAGGCTCGATCGGGTTGGGGATTGCGCTGACCACGCTCGCCGCGACACTGGCCGCGATCCTGCCCGCCCGTGCGGCCTCGCGGATCGACCCGGTCGAGGCCATCGGTCAATGACAGCCTTGCAGCCAGCCGATGCCTTGTTGCAACTCCGCAATCTTACCAAGACCTTCGGGTCAGGCGAGACCGCGACACACGTTCTCAGAAGCCTCGACCTCAGCCTTCAATCGGGGGAGATGACCGCACTGGTCGGGGCATCCGGGTCTGGAAAGAGCACGCTCCTGAACATCCTTGGCACGCTTCTGCGCCCCAGTTCCGGGCAGTTCCGAATGCTCGGCGAAGATCTGTTCACGGCCGACGACGCGACGCTGACCGCGTTTCGCAACCGCCATATCGGCTTCGTGTTCCAGTTTCACAATCTGCTGCCGGATTTTACCGCGCTTGAGAATGTCATGTTCCCCAGCTCGGTTCGGGATGGACACGAACGCCCCGCCGCGCGGCGCCGCGCCAGCGAATTGCTAGATCGGGTTGGGCTGGCCGACAGAGTCGGCTACAGAACCACCAAGCTTTCCGGCGGCCAGAAACAGCGCGTGGCGGTCGCGCGCGCCCTGATGAACGATCCCGCACTCATCCTCGCCGACGAGCCGACAGGAAACCTTGATCGCGCCTCCGCCAGGCAGGTCATGGACCTGCTGGCGGAAATCAATCGCGCTGCGGGCACGACGTTCCTGATCTCGACCCATGACGACAAGATCGCCGCCGCCTGTTCCCGGCGGATCGAGATCTCGGACGGTCGTATCGTTTCCGATTGGTCCTGATTGGGCCCGCGACCTCGGGATTGAGGACAGTGCAAGAGATTGATCTCACGCCTTTTTCGGGCAAGGCCACAAGCCCGGAAGGTTCCCGGCCTGCGCGCCGAGCGGACGCGCCGTGCGCGCGGCATCGGTCTGGTCGGAAAGCTGCGCCCGCACCAACTCGCAGACTGTCTGACGATCCTGGCTGCTGTCGATCAGGGTGCGTTTACCCGGCACCCTGACGTGTTCGACGATCGGCCTCTATCGCTGTAGAAACCGGCAAGATGGGCGCGAATGCTGCGCAAGTCGACAAACCGATCAATGGGTCGAAGCAGGTGATCCTGTGGGATGCGGTCCTCCGGTGAAAACTCGTAGACCAACGTTGGCAACGTTTCGTGACCCGGTCGCCCGGATCATCGCCCATCCGCCCGCTCAATGTCGGACTCGAATCAGCGGGACACGCGTCAATCAAGCGTGGGTTTTTTGACAGAAGATCCGCAGAACAGACCTTCGTGACCGCTGCCGTTCGGGGCACGCAAGGCCCCTTCGCCAGGGGTCGCACCCTCAGCGCAGCATCGGCACCGCCTGCTTGCCTTCAGCCGCCAGCGTCCAGTGCCGACGGTCGCGGCCCGCCGGTCGCCCAGTCGATCAGTTCCACCGTGTGCACGACCGGCACCTCGGTGCCGCCACCGATCTGCATCATGCAGCCGATATTGCCGGCCGCGATGACATCGGGGGTCTTCGCCTCCAGCGTGCGCACCTTGCGATCCTTCAGCTTCGCGGAAATCTCGGGTTGCAACAGGTTGTATGTGCCAGCCGAGCCACAGCACAGGTGGCTGTCGGCGGGCTCTACCACCTTGAACCCCGCCCGTTTCAGCAAGTCCTTGGGATAGGTCTTGATCTTCTGGCCGTGTTGCAGCGAACAGGCGGCGTGATAGGCTACCGTCAGGTGCTTGTCGTCCCCCTCCGGCAGGTCGAGCTGCATCAGCAATTCCGAGACATCCATCGCCAGGCCGGACACCGCTGCCGCCTCCCCGGCGAGCGGCTCGTTTCGGAACAGGTGTCCGTAGTCCTTCACCGTCGTGCCGCACCCGCTGGTGTTGATAACGATGGCATCGAGCCCGTCGCCGTCCATCTCGGCTTTCCACGCGCGGATGTTGCGCGCCGCCGAGGCATGGCTTTCATCGACCTTGCCCATGTGATGCGTGAGCGCCCCACAGCAGCCCTGTCCCCTGGCCACGACAACCTCGCACCCCAACCGCCGCAACAGCCGGATCGTCGCATCGTTGATATCGGTGTTGAGCGCCTTCTGCGCGCAGCCCGTCATCAGCGCCACCCGCTTCTTTCGTTCGCCGATCGCCGGGAACACCTGCGGATCGTCATTGCGGCTGACCGGCGGGATCGTCTTTGGCGCCATCGCCAGCATCGCCTTCAGCCGCGCGTCGGGCATCAGGACCGCAAGGGGCCGCCCGATCTTGGCACCCAGAAGCGCCAGCCGGAAGCGCCCCGGATAGGGGATGATCTTCGACAGCGTCCAGCGCAGCAGCCGGTCCATCAGCGGCCGGCGGTAGGTTTGCTCGATGTATTCGCGCGCATGGTCCACCAGATGCATGTAATGGACGCCCGAGGGGCAGGTCGTCATGCAAGCGAGGCAGGACAGGCATCGGTCGATATGCTTGACGGTCTTTTCATCCGCCGGCCGGTCGTTTTCCAGCATGTCCTTGATCAGGTAAATCCGCCCCCGCGGGCTGTCCAACTCGTCGCCCAGAACCTGGTAGGTCGGGCAGGTCGCGGTGCAAAAGCCGCAATGCACGCAATTGCGCAGAATTTCGTTCGACCGCGCAAGGCCCGGGTCCTGCAATTGCTCGTCGGTAAAAAACGTCTGCATCAGCCCATGACCCCCGGATTGAGAATGCCCTTCGGATCGAATTGCCGGCGCAATCCGGCACAGAGCGCCGCCACCGGCGCCGGTTCGGGCTGAAACACCGAAAACCGCGCCTTGTTCTCCACGCTCGACCGGATCAGCGTCGCATGGCCAGCGAAATCGCCCAGCCGTGCGCGCAAATCCGTGCCCTCCGGCAGCAGCACCCAGATCAGCCCGCCGCCCCAGTCATAAAACAGCTCCCCCCCCGTGCGCGCCGCGATCCCCGGCCCGTCAGACGGCTTCACCGAGACGCGCCAGACATCGCCCGCGCGCCCGTGGAACGGGGCCACATCGCGCAGCTCCTGCCACATCGCCCGCACCCGCTCCGGGTCGGTCTCGACCGAGATCTCACCGGCCCCGGAAAGCAGCTCCGTCAGCTTGCCCGCCCGGTAGGCGACGCTGTCGGCAAAGCCCTCCAGCCGCAGCATCGTGAGCGGCAGACCGACCTCGCCAATCGGCAAATGCGCCGCGCCCGACACTTCGAAAGGCGACCCGAGCGCCTGAGACATCGCCGCCACGGCCTGCGCATCGGTCAAGCCGCTGATCAACACACTGGCCCGCGTCTCGACCCCCGGCAGCACCTTGAAGGCGACTTCGGTCAGCACGCCCAACGTGCCGTAGCTGCCCGCCATCAGCTTCACCAGGTCGTAGCCGGTGACGTTCTTCATCACCCGGCCACCATTCTTGATCACGGTGCCGCGCCCGTCCACGAACCGCACGCCGATCAGCGAATCGCGGCACGCCCCCGCCTGGATGCGCCGCGGGCCGGAGACGTTGGCCGCCACCACGCCCCCGATCGTCGGATCACCGGATGTCCCAAGCAGCCCGCGCATATCAGACGGCTCGAACGGCAGCCGCTGGTTTTCCGCAGCCAGCACCGCCTCTATCTCGGCCAGCGGCGTCCCCGCACTGGCCACGATGGTCAGCGCGCCGGGTTCGTATAGCTCGATCCCCGCCAGCCCGGCGGTGCAAAGCCCCTCGCCGACCACCGTGTTGCCAATCTGCCGGGTCGCGCCACCGAAGATCCTCAAAGGTCCTTCGGCAGCCGCCACCGCCGCGCTCACATCGCGTTCATCCCTTGGGCTCAGCATGGCAAGCGCCCTTTCTTCATCCTGGTAAAAATACCTCGGGGGTGCGGGGGCTGGCCCCCGCCGGATCGCCGCCGTCAGGCGGCGACTTCGCTTTGCGCAGCCCTGTGCGACTCCGAAGCCGACAGCGGAAACACCTTGGCCGGGTTCAGCAACCAATCGGGGTCGAAAACGTCCTTCACCCGCATCTGCACGACCATGTCTTCATCGGAAAACTGCGTGCCCATCAGGTCGCGTTTCTCGATTCCGACGCCATGCTCGCCGGTCAGGCAGCCGCCCACCTCGACGCAGAGCTTGAGGATATCGGCGCCGAACGCCTCGCATTTCTCAAGGTCGCCCGGGGTGTTGGCGTTGAACAGGATCAGCGGGTGCATGTTGCCGTCCCCGGCATGGAACACGTTGCCCACATCGAGGCCATAGTCCTTCGACATCTCGCCGATCCGGCGCAGGACGCGCGGCAGCGCGCTGACCGGGATGGTGCCGTCGAGGCACATGTAATCGTTGATCTGCCCCATCGCACCGAAAGCCGATTTGCGGCCCAGCCAGATCCGCGCGCTTTCCTCGGCCGAGCGGCTTTCGCGCAGCTCGACCGGGTTGTGCTTGCGCGCGATCTGGCTGATCACGCCAAGCTGCGCGTCGATCTCGGCATCCGAGCCTTCCACCTCCACGATCAGCAGCGCCTCGCAATCGGGGTAGCCCGCATGGGCAAACGCCTCGGTCGCGCGGATGCAGGGGCGGTCCATGAACTCGATCGCCACCGGCAGCACACCGGCCTTGATGATGTCCGACACGCACTGCCCCGCAACCTCGTTGCTGTCATAGCCGATCAGCACCGGCCGCGCACCCTCGGGCTTTCGCAGGATGCGCAGCGTCGCCTCGGTCACGACGCCAAGCTGGCCTTCCGATCCGCAGATCAGCCCCAGAAGGTCGTAGCCCGCGTTGTCCAGATGGGCGCCACCGATCTCGACCACCGTGCCATCCATCAGAACCATGGTGACGCCCAGCAGGTTGTTCGTCGTGACGCCATATTTGAGGCAATGCGCGCCGCCCGAATTCATTGCGATGTTGCCCGCGATGGCGCAGGCCAGTTGCGACGACGGGTCGGGCGCGTAGAAGAACCCGTCCTCCTCCACCGCGCCGGTGACGGAGATGTTGGTGCGCCCCGTCTGCACCCGGATGATGCGGTTGTCGTAATCGGTGTCCAGCACCTCGGTCATCCGCGCCACGCCGAGAATCACGCTGTCGGCGGTCGGCAGCGCCCCCCCGGCGAGCGACGTGCCCGCGCCGCGCGGCACCACCGGAACGCTTTCCTCGCGGCAGATCCGCAGAACCGCCGCAACCTCCTCGGTCGAGGTGGGCAGCACTACGGCCAACGGCGAGCAGCGATAGGCGGTCAGCGCGTCGCATTCATAGGCGCGGGTTTCTTCCGGCGCGTCGATCACCGCCCCCTCCGGCAGCACATCGCGCAGGCGCGCCACGATTCGGGCCTTGCCCAACAGCACATTCCTGTTCGTTTCTGGCATTTGCATGGCACGTCCTCCTCTATCTGGTAAATAAATATAACCAATTTTGCCACTATAGCAAGGAAAACACCTCAGCTATAGGCTTGTCTTATGCATATTCTCCTCGACCAGATGGCCCTGTTTACCATGCTCGACGTGCTCGCGGTCGCCCTGACCTTCGCGTCCTGGGCGCTGCTTGGCTGGCTGATCGAGGCCGAGGCGCTGTCGCGCCCGTCCGTCACCATACTGATGAAAGACTACCGCCGCGACTGGATGCGCGAGATGATCACGCGCCAGCCGCGCATCTTCGACGCCACGATTCTCGGCAGCTTGCAGCAGGGCACCACGTTCCTCGCCTCCGCCTCGATGATCGCGCTTGGCGGGCTGCTGGCGCTGATCGGCAACATCGAGCGACTGATCGGCGTCGCCGGGGATTTCACCCGCGGCGATCCGCTGGCCGCCGTGATCGAGGTCAAGCTGATCGTGACCGGCATCTTCCTTCTCTACGCCTTCCTGAAATTCATCTGGTCGAGCCGGCTCTTCGGCTATTGCGCCGTTTTGATGGCCGCCGTCCCCAACGATCCGGAAGACCCGAGCGCCCTGCCCCGCGCGATGCAGGCGGCGGAGGTCAACATCCGCGCCGCGATGAACTTCAACCGTGGGCTGCGGGCGCTTTACTTCGCGCTTGGCTCGCTGGCGTGGCTGCTCGGGGCCGAAGCGCTGATCGTCGCTGCGGTTGCCGTGGCGTGGATGGTCTGGTCGCGCGACTTCGCCTCGCAGTCGCGCCGGGTTCTGGTGGGTTCGCCACGGGCCTGATCGCTCACGCGAGTGTCAGGTGACATGCCGCCCGCCCCGTGCGAGCCTCGCAGCATGAAACATCTTGCGATCCTTCTGACCCGTCCCCACCTGACCCGTCCCGGCCTAACCCGTCCCCACCTGACCCGTCCCGGCCTGACTCTTCTCGGCCTGACCCGTCCCGGCCTGGGTCTTCTCGGTCTGACTCTTCTCGGCCTGGGTCTTCTCGGCGTCGCCGCCCGTGCCGATCCCGCCCGCATCCTCGCCGCAGAGGCGACTGAAGCCGGCACCGGCTGGCGCGTCTCGGTGACGCTGGAACATGGCGATACCGGCTGGGAGGATTACGCCGACGGATGGCGGGTGGAACGGGCCGACGGCACCGTGATCGGAACCCGCATCCTTGCCCATCCGCATGTGAACGAACAACCGTTCACCAGGTCGTTGTCGGGCGTGACCCTGCCCGAAGCCACAGATCAGATGTTCATCCGCGCGCGCACCAGCACCACCGGGTGGGGCGACGCGCGCCACCCGCTGCCCCTGAACTGATCCGGCCCAGACAATGCGACGCGCGGTCAGGCTTGACCGCGCGCGGCGAGGCGTCTTCCCTTGCGGTCATCCGCCAAAGGAGGCCCCATGTCCGACCCTGTCGAGATCCGCACCCAAGAGGGCCCGGTCGCCGAACTGCGCCTGAACCGCCCCGAAAAGAAGAACGCCGTGACGCTGGACATGCTCGACGCGCTGCTGGCGGCGTGCGCTCGGCTGGCGCAGGAGCCGGGGCTGCGCGCCGTGGTGCTGTCGGGCGCAGGCGGCGATTTCAGCGCCGGTATGGATACCGCGGTGCTGATGGGGTTTGCCGGCAACCTCGACGCGGTGAAAGCCGAGATGCTGGCGTCAAGGAACGGCGCAAACCGCTTTCAGGCCCCGGCCAAGGCGCTCGCTGACCTGCCCGTTCCGGTGATCGCGGCCATCGACGGGGTCTGTTTCGGGGCCGGGATGCAACTGGCGCTGGCCGCCGATTTCCGTATTGCCGCGCCGGCGGCGCGACTGTCGATCATGGAGGCAAAGTGGGGCCTGATCCCGGATATGGGGATCTCGCTGAGCTTGCCCCGGCTGATGCCCGCCGACCGGGCCAAGGCGCTGATCATGACAGCGCGGGTCATGACCGGCGAGGAGGCGCTGGACGAGCGGCTGGTGACGCGGCTGGCAGACGATCCCCACGCGGCGGCGACGGCGTTCGCGCAGGAGCTTGCCGGCCAATCCCCGGACGCTGTGCGCGCGGCCAAACGGCTGGTCGATACGCTCTGGTCGAACCGCAGCGACGAGGGGCTGCGGCTGGAGGCGGAATTGCAGGCGGCGCTGTTGGGCGCAGCCGATCAGGTGGAAACGGTAATGGCGCGGATGCAAGGCCGGGCACCGGATTACGGGTAGGGCGGGGTGCTCTGCGCGGCATGGTAGGCGCGCGGATTGCGACCGCAACGGGCGGTTGCAACCCTGCCCCGCGCGGGATCAAGGCCGCAACGCCGCCGCGATGCCCAAACGGCCAATCCGCGAGCGCTTACCCCTCCAGTTCCGCCACGGGGATGATCGGGAAGAACGTGCCCGAGGACCAGACGCCGAACGTGTCGATGCCCTCGACCTCGTGCGCCTCGCCAAGCTCGATCATCCGGTAGAAGGTCTTGCGGTCGATCAGCGCCTCAAGCCCGGCGCGAACATGGACGTAAGGCGAGGGCTCGCCGGTCTCATCGCGGACCACGCGGATCGGGTTTTCGGCCCCCGCGATCACCACGTCCTCGACGTTGGTGGTGAAGGTGATCACCTGATCACGGCCATCGCCCGCGGCGTCCATGTCCACCGCCACGAAGGGCGCGTCCTCCACCCTGATGCCGACTTTCTCGACCGGGGTGACAAGGTAGTGCTTGCCGTCCTCGGCCTTCAGGATCGACGCGAACAGCTTGACCAGCGGAAACCGGCCGATCGGGGTGCCCATGTAGAACCACGTTCCGTCGCGCTTGATCTCCATGTCCAGATCGCCGCAGAATTCGGGGGTCCAGAGGTGAACCGGCGGGTGCTTGCCCTCTTTCTGGGCGGCTTTCGCGGCCTCGATCAGGCTTTCGGGGGTGGCTGTCACGTCGTTTTGTCCGGTCATGCCTTTTGCCGTTTGTGGTTGCTGCAATACTTGTCTTTATTGCAGGAACATAACCATTCACCGGAGCTTTGCCATGTCTGACCCAGAATCCCTCGTCGAAGAGATCGAAGCCCTGGGGGGCAAAGTGGCCGAGGCACGGGGCGAGATCGCCACCCGCATCATCGGGCAGGAGGATGTTGTAAGCCTCGCGCTCGCCGCCATGCTGTCGGGCGGCCACGCTCTGCTTATGGGCTTGCCGGGGATGGGCAAGACGCTGCTGGTCGAGACGCTGTCGACCGTCATGGGCCTGTCGGAATCGCGCATCCAGTTCACGCCTGACCTGATGCCGGCCGATATCCTTGGCTCCGAGGTGCTGGAAACCGGCGATGGCGGGGCGCGGTCGTTTCGCTTCATCTCCGGGCCGGTGTTCTGCCAGCTTCTGATGGCCGACGAGATCAACCGCGCCAGCCCTCGCACGCAATCGGCGCTGTTGCAGGCGATGCAGGAACGCGAGGTGACGGTCGCGGGCGTGCATCACGCGCTGCCGCAACCCTTTCACGTTCTGGCAACGCAAAACCCGATCGAGCAGGAAGGCACCTACCCCCTGCCCGAAGCGCAGCTTGACCGGTTTCTTGTCAAGATCGACGTCGATTACCCCGACCGCGAGACCGAGCGCGGCATCCTTCTGGCCACGACCGGGGTCGAGGAGGCCACCGCACGGCAGGTCTTCGACGGCGCGACGCTGATCGCGGCGCAGAAAGTGGTGCGCCGGATGCCGGTGGGCGAAACGGTGGTGGAAACGATCCTCGACCTCGTGCGCGCCTGCCGGCCGGAGGACGCGGGCGCTCCGGCGCTGGTCCGCGATCACGTCGCATGGGGGCCGGGGCCGCGCGCGGCGCAGGCGCTGATGCTGACGGTCCGGGCGCGGGCGCTGCTCGATGGACGCCTTGCGCCGTCGGTCGAGGATGTGGCAGCACTCGCCAGACCCGTCCTGTCGCACCGAATGGCGCTGGGCTTTGCCGCGCGGGCCGAGGGAATTTCGCTGGAGCAGGTCATCGACGCGATCACGGCGCAGGTCACCCGGATCGAGGCGGCGGCGTGACCGACCCGTCCCGCCATAGCCCGGACACGCTGCGATCCCGGTCGGAGGCCGTCGCAGGCAACCTGCCCGCCCTGCTGGCCGATGCGCAGCACCTTGCGGCGACGATCCAACTGGGCGAGCATGGCCGCAAGCGGCACGGCACCGGCGAGGAGTTCTGGCAGTATCGCGGCGCCGAGGCCGGCGACCCGCTGCGCAGTATCGACTGGCGGCGGTCTGCGCGGTCCGATGCGCTGTTCGTGCGCCAGACCGAATGGAAGGCGGCGCAATCGGTGATGATCGGCGTCGATAACGGGCAGAGCATGGCCTACGCGGGCGACAAATCGCGCACCAGCAAGCTGCGCCGGGCGCAGACGCTGGCGATGGCCCTTGCGATCCTTTCGCTGCGCGGCGGCGAGCGTGTCGGCCTCACCCGGCTGCCGGACCCACCGCGCGGCGGCGAGGCGCAGGTGATGCGGCTGGCCTCGGCCCTGTTGGAGGACGCCACGAACGAGGATTACGCCGCCCCCGCCCCGCAGGCGCTGCCGATGGGTAGCCGGGCGGTGTTCGTTTCGGATTTCCTCGGCGCTCTCGCTCCGGTGGAAAAGGCGCTGGGCCAGGCCGCCGACCGGGGCGTGAGGGGCGCGCTGGTGCAGGTGCTGGACCCTGACGAGGAACGCTTTCCTTTCGACGGGCGCACCGTGTTTGAAAGCATGTCCGGCGCGATCCGCTTCGAGACGCTGAAGGCGGGCGGCCTGCGCACGGCCTATCTGCAACGGCTGGCGGCGCGCAAGGATCGCCTGCGCCAGATGGCAGCGCGCAGCGGCTGGCGCTACCACCTGCACCACACCAATGATCCGGCGGAGCCGGCGCTGCTGTGGCTCTACCGGGCGCTGGAAAAGGGGGCGATGGCATGAGCCAGCGCACCGACCGAACTCCCTGCAAAGCCGCCCGGAATGATGCGCAAGGGGGCGGCTATCGGCGTTTCCATGGCCGTGCGATGGCGCGCACCGGCCTGCCCTGCCAAACTTTCCGGCACCTTGACGCGATCGGCCCGCACCAACCCGGGACACCCGCCCGATGATCGGCCCCCTCGCCTTCACCGCGCCGCTTCTGCTGCTGGCGCTGCTGGCGCTGCCGATCCTGTGGTGGCTATTGCGCGCGGTGCCGCCGGCGCCGATCCGGCGGCGTTTCCCCGGCGTGGCGCTGCTTATTGGTCTGCGCAACGAGGACAGCCAGTCCGACAAGACGCCGTGGTGGCTGCTCTTGCTGCGCATTCTTGCCGTCGCCGCCGCGATCATCGGCTTTGCCGGGCCGGTGCTGAACCCGCAGGAAGACCGCGCTTCGACCGGGCCGGTGCTGGTGGTGATGGATGCCTCGTGGGCCTCGGCCCGCGATTGGCCGGCGCGGGTCGAGCGCGCCCGCGTGCTCCTGGAAGAGGCGGGGCGCGACGGGCGCCGCGTTGCCGTTGTGCCGCTGACCGACCTGCCGCCCGAGGGCGAGATACCGTTCCAATCCGCCAATGCCTGGATCGCGCGGTTGGAGGGGCTGACGCCTGCCCCCTACGGCCCCGACATGGGCGCGGCGGCGGCGCGGCTTGTCGGCACAGGGTTCGAAACGGTCTGGTTTTCCGATGGCCTCGCCCATGTCGGGCGCGACGCCCTGTTGGCCCGCTTGCAAGCCGCCGGGCCGGTCACCGTCTATCAAGGAGGGCGCGACGTTCTGGCGCTCGGCCCGTCGCGTTTCGAAGACGGGGTGATCCATCTGCCGGCTCAGCGCACGGACGCGACCGCCGCGCGCGGCGTGACCGTGCGCGCCTTTGGCCTCGACCCGGCAGGGACCGAACGCGAACTGGCACGCGGCGAGATGACCTTCGCGGCAGGCGACATGGCGACAGGGCTGGACCTCGACCTGCCTCCGGAACTGCGCAACCGCATCCGCCGCTTCGAGATCGCCGGTGAGCGCCACGCCGGCGCGGTCAGCATGACCGACGACGCGCTGCAACGCCGACAGGTCGGCCTGATTTCCGGCGCGGCGGAAGAGGAGGGGCAGGACCTGTTGTCGCCACTGCATTACCTGCGCCAGGCGCTTGCACCCAGCGCCGAGCTGATCGAGGCGCGCCTCGCCGATACGTTGCTGGCCAGCCCCGACGTGATCATCCTCGCCGACGTGGCGCAGCTTTCGCCCGACGAGGACGCAGGCCTGCAAGACTGGGTCGAACGCGGCGGCATGCTGGTGCGCTTCGCCGGGCCGCGTCTGGCCGGATCGGACCTTGCCCGCGACAGGACCCATCCACTGATGCCGGTGCGCCTGCGGATCGGGGGCCGCACCGTGGGCGGCGCGATGAGTTGGGGCGAACCCAAGGCACTGCGCGGGTTCGACGAGGAGTCGCCCTTCTACGGCCTGCCGGTTCCAGATGACGTGCGCGTCACCGCGCAGGTGCTGGCGCAGCCAGACCCGGACCTATCCGAGCGTACGATCGCCGCGCTGGCCGATGGCACGCCGCTGGTCACGCGCGCGCGGCTGGGTCACGGGCAGGTGGTGCTGTTCCACGTGACCGCCAATGCCGAATGGTCGACGCTGCCGCTGTCGGGCCTCTTCGTGCAGATGCTGGAACGGCTGGCGATTTCCACCCGCCCCGTCGCGCCCGACGCCGCCGACCTCGAAGGCACCACATGGGTGCCGGACGTCGTGCTTGACGCCTATGGGCAGCGCCGCGAGGCGGGCAGCCTGCCGGGCGTCACCGGCGCTGCGCTGGCCGGGGCGCCGCTCTCGGCCGCGTTGCCGCCGGGGCTTTATGCCGGGGCGGAGCGGCGCGTGGCGCGCAACGTGATTGACACCGAAACGCAGCTTGCCGCTGCGACATGGCCCGCCGATGTGCCGGTCGAGGGGATGCGCAGCGTCGAGGCGACGACCCTCGCGCCGTATTTCCTGACCACTGCCCTTCTGGCGCTGCTCATCGACTCGCTCGCCGCGCTTTGGCTGACGGGCCGTCTGGGCGGCATCGCGCGGGGCGCGGCACTCGTTCTGGCCGCGACGCTTGCACACCCCGCCGAGGCGCAGGACCTGTCGGAGGCCGACACCCTTGCCCTGTTGGCAAGCTCTGAAATCACCTTCGGCTACGTGCTGACCGGCGACGAGCAGCTTGACGAGACCTCTCGCGCCGGGCTTTGGGGGCTGGGCCTGACGCTGGCGCGGCGCACCTCCGTCGAGCCGGCCGCGCCCATCGGTGTTAACCTCGAAACCGATGAGCTTGTCTTCTTCCCGTTCCTCTACTGGCCGGTCAGTGCCGATCAGCCGATCCCGTCCGATGCCGCCTATACGCGGCTCAACGCCTACCTGCGCGGTGGCGGCATGATCCTGTTCGACACCCGCGACGCCGACATCGGCGGCTTTGGCACTGCCACCCCGAACGGCCGTCGCTTGCGCCAGCTGGCCCGCCCGCTCGACATTCCGCCGCTGGAACCGATCCCGGAGGATCACGTGCTGACCCGCGCTTTCTATCTGTTGCAGGATTTCCCCGGCCGCCACGCGGGCCGCGATGTCTGGGTCGAGGCCGCGCCGCCGGATGCCGAGCAGGTGGAAGGCATGCCATTCCGCAACCTTAACGATGGCGTCACGCCGGTGGTGATCGGCGGCAATGACTGGGCCGCGGCCTGGGCGACGACGCCCTCGGGCCAGCCCATGTTCCCGGTCGGGCGCGGCTTTGCCGGAGACCGGCAGCGTGAAATCGCCCTGCGCTTCGGCGTCAACCTGGTGATGCATGTGCTCAGCGGCAATTACAAATCCGACCAGGTGCATGTGCCTGCGCTTCTCGAACGGTTGGGGCAATAGCGATGACCGACACGATCCTGTTCGACCCCCTTCTGCCATGGCAAATGATCGGCGCGCTGGCCGGTGCGGCGCTGGCCTTGCTGGCGCTGCAGGTCTGGCGCGGGCTGCGCGGCTGGGGACTGCGCGGGCTGGCGGCGCTGGCGCTGCTTGCGGCGCTCATGAACCCGGCGCTTCAGGCCGAGGAACGCGAGCCGCTGACCGATATCGTGCTGCTGGTGGTCGATGAAAGCGCCTCGCAGCGCATCTCGGACCGCCCGGACCAGACCGAAGCGGCCGTCGCCACGATCCGCGAGGCGGTCGCGGCGCTGGGGATGGACCTGCGCGAAACCCGCGTCCTTGACGCCACCGACAACCGGGGCTCGCTGGTGATGACAGCGCTGTCGGACATCTTGGCCGAGGCACCGCGCGCGCGCATCGCCGGGGCCATCCTCGTCACCGACGGGCGCATCCATGATCTCGACCTCGCCCCCGACCTGCCGGCACCGCTGCATGCGCTGATCACCGGGCAGGACAGCGACTGGGACCGGCGCCTGATCGTGCGCAATGCGCCCTCCTTCGCCATCCTCGATGAGGAATTCGTGATGACCCTCAGGGTCGAAGACGAAGGCGCGCTGCCTGCCGATCTGCCCGACCGGGCGGAGCTGCGCATTTCCATCGACGGCGGCGCGCCGCAAAGCTTCATGGTGCCGATCGGCCGCGACATGGAATTGCCCCTGATCCTGCCGCATGCCGGGCTGAACGTGATCCAGTTCGACCTGCCCGAGGCGGCGGGCGAATTGACCGACCGCAACAACGCCGCCGTGGTGCAGATCAACGGCGTACGCGACCGGCTGCGGGTGCTCTTGGTGTCTGGCCAGCCGCATCCGGGCCAACGGACATGGCGCAACCTCTTGAAATCCGATCCGGCGGTGGATCTCGTGCATTTCACCATCCTGCGCCCGCCCGACCGCAACGATGGTGTGCCGGTGACCGAGCTTAGCCTCATCGCCTTCCCGACCCGCGAATTGTTCCTTGAGACGATCGACGAGTTCGACCTTGTGATCTTCGACCGCTACGAACGGCGCGGGATCCTTCCGATGGTCTATCTCGACAACGTGCGCCAATACGTGGAAAACGGCGGCGCGCTCTTGATGGCGGCGGGGCCGGAATACGCCTCTGCCGCGTCGCTCTACCGCACCCCGCTGGAGGCGATCCTGCCGGGCCGACCTACGGCGCAGGTGCTGGAAACCCCCTACCTGCCCGAGGTGTCCGAACTCGGCGCGCGCCACCCGGTGACGCAGGGGCTGGCCGGCGAACACACTGCGCCCCCGGACAGCGAAGCGCCGTGGGGCCGCTGGCTGCGCCAGATCGAGCTGACCGAGGATGCCGGCCAGACGGTGATGACCGGCACCGGGGGCCGCCCGCTGCTGATCCTCGACCGGGTCGGCGAGGGGCGGGTGGCGATGCTGGCCTCCGATCACGCCTGGCTGTGGGATCGCGGCTTTGAGGGCGGCGGGCCGCAACTGGAATTGCTGCGCCGTCTTGCGCACTGGATGATGGGCGAACCGGAACTGGAGGAAGAGGCGCTGCGCGCCGAGGCGGACGGTCAGACCGTCGTCGTGACGCGGCAAAGCCTGTCCGAAACCGTCGGGTCCGTGACCGTCACCTACCCCGACGGAACCGAGCGTGACGTGACGTTGCAAGAAACCGCGCCGGGGCGCTTCACGGCAGACTTCACTGCACCGGAGATCGGACTCTACCGCCTGCGCGAAGGCAACCAGGAGGCGGTGATCGCGCTTGGTCCGGCGGCGCCGCGCGAGTTTACCGAAACGCTGGCCAGCGGCGCGCCGCTGGAGCCGCCGGTCGCGGTGCGGCGCGGCGGCATCGTGCGGCTGGAAGACGGCCCGCCGGACCTGCGCAGCGTGCCCGAAGGGCGCAACGCAGCGGGGCGCGACTGGATCGGTCTGACCCCGCGCAACGCCTACCTGACAGTGGATGTGCGGGTGGTGCCGCTGGTCTCTGGCTGGCTGTTCCTGGCGATCGCGGCGGGGCTGATGCTGGCCGCCTGGCTGCGCGAGGGGCGGCGCTAGCCTCGCCGCGCTCACGCGCGCCGATCCGCGCCTCTTCGCGGACGCTCATCGGCGCGGCGCGACGTCCCCCGGCCTGCGCGGGATGGTGGGGGTGGAGGGGGCGCTGCCCACGCGCCTGCGACTCCCCCGGAGTATTTGGACCAAGAAGAAGGGGCGGGTCGGCGCGCGGCAAAGCCGGCTTTCGTCTGCACGGGTGGTGCATGGGGGGTGTACGCCCGATGTACGGGGGGGTCTCTTTCGGCTCAATGCGCCTCGGCCCAGTTCGCCCCATGGCCGGCATCGACGATGAGCGGCACGGCCAGTTTCACGGCCGGTTCCGCCGCCCCCTCCATCACCTCGCGGGCCTTGCCGACAAGGGCATCGACGGAATCCTCGGCAACCTCGAAGATCAGCTCGTCATGCACCTGCAACAGCATCCTGGCGGGCAGGTCGGCAATCGCGGCATCCATGCGGATCATGGCGCGCCGGATCACGTCCGCCGCCGTCCCCTGGATCGGCGCATTGATCGCCGCCCGATAGGCGAAACTGGCGTGCGGACCTTTCGCGTTGATCTCGGGGGTGTGGATTTTTCGACCGAAGAGCGTTTTGACATACCCCTTTGATTTCGCGTATTCCTTTGTCTCGTCCATGTAGTCACGGATGCCTGGAAAACGCTCGAAATAGCGGTCTATGAAGCCCTTGGCCGCCTCGCGCGGAATGCGCAGGTTGCGTGCGAGGCCGAAGGCGGAAATGCCGTAGATCACCCCGAAATTGATCGCCTTGGCCTGCCGCCGCACCGCCGGCGTCATCTCGTCCAAGGGGACATTGAACATCTCCGACGCCGTCGCCGCGTGGATGTCCTGCCCGTCGCGGAAGGCCTGCTTGAGCTGTTCGATATCGGCGATATGCGCGAGGATGCGCAGTTCGATCTGGGAATAATCGAGACTGACCAGAACGCGCCCGGGTTCGGCCACGAACGCCTCCCGGATGCGGCGGCCTTCCTCGCTGCGCACGGGGATGTTTTGCAGGTTCGGATCCGATGAGGCCAGCCGCCCCGTGTTGGCCCCGGTCTGCAGGTAGGAGGTATGCACGCGCCCGGTCTCGGCGTTGATATGTTCCTGAAGCGCGTCGGTGTAGGTCGATTTCAGCTTCGACACTTGCCGCCAGTCGAGCACCCGCGCCGGCAGGTCATGGCCCTCGGCGGCGAGGTCCTCCAGCACGTCGGCGCCGGTCGCATAGGCGCCGGTCTTGCCTTTCTTGCCGCCCTCCAGCCCCATCTCGTCAAACAGGATCTCGCCCAGTTGCTTGGGGCTTCCGACGTTGAACGACCGCCCGGCAAGCGCGTGGATGTCCGCTTCCAGCCCGGCCATCTTCTGTGCGAAGGCGGCCGACATCCGTCTCAGCGTCTCGCGGTCTACCTTGACCCCGTGGCGTTCCATCCGTGCCAGCACCGGAACCAGTGGGCGTTCCAGCGTCTCGTAGACGGTGGTGACCCGCTCGCGGTGCAGCCGCGGCTTGAACGCCTGCCACAGGCGCAGGGTGATATCGGCATCCTCGGCGGCGTATTTCACCGCCTCTGCGATCTTCACCTTGTCGAAGGTGATCGCGGATTTCCCACTGCCCAACAAGGACTTGATCGGGATGGGGACGTGGTTGAGGTAACGATCCGAGAGCGCATCCATGCCATGCCCGTGCAGGCCCGCATGCAACGCGTAGGACATCAGCATGGTATCGTCGATCGGCGCCACCTCGATGCCGTGCGCCGCGAAGATCTTGGCGTCGTATTTCATGTTCTGCCCGATCTTGAGGACGCTTGCATCCTCCAGCATAGGTTTCAGCAGGGCGAGCGCCTCGTCGAGTCGCATCTGCCCTTCGGCGAGGTCCGCCCCGCCGAAGAGGTCGTCCTCACCGTCCTTGTGCCCAACCGGCACGTAGCAGGCCTGCCCCGGTTCCACCGACAGGCTGATGCCCACAAGCGCGGCCGTCATCTCGTCGAGGCTGGTGGTTTCGGTGTCCACCGCCACGTAGCCGCGCGCATGGGCCGTCGCGATCCACTCGGCCAGCGTTGTCGCGTCGCGCACGCAGGTGTAACCTGCGGCATCGAAGGGCACCATTTCCGGCGGCGCGGCGCCGTCATCAGCCGGGACCGCCGCCGGCTCCGGGATCTCCGGCGCCGCGACGCCAAGATGCGTTGCGATCCGCTTGCTGAGGGTGCGAAACTCCATCTGCGCGAGGAAATCGAGCAGCGCCTCGGGTTCCGGTGCGCGCAGGTCGAGATCGTCGAGAGTCACCTCCAGCGGCGCATGATCGTCGAGTTGCACGAGCTGTTTCGACAGGCGGATCTGGTCGGCATGCTCGATCAGCGTCTGGCGGCGCTTGGGCTGTCTGATCGTGTCGGCCCGGTCCAGCAGCGTATCCAGATCGCCGTATTCGTTGATCAGAAGCGCCGCCGTCTTGACCCCGATCCCCGGCGCGCCCGGCACGTTGTCGACGCTGTCACCGGCAAGCGCCTGCACGTCCACGACGCGGTCCGGGCCGACGCCGAACTTGGCCTCCACCCCGTCGCGGTCGATGCGGAGGTTTTTCATCGCGTCGAGCATCTCGACCCCGCCGCCGACAAGCTGCATCAGGTCCTTGTCGGAACTGATGATCGTAACCCGCCCGCCAGCCTCGCGCGCCTGCCGGGCCAGCGTGGCGATGATGTCGTCAGCCTCGTAATTCTCGACCTCGACACAAGCGATGTTGAAGGCGCGGGTGGCGTCGCGGGTCAGCGGAAATTGCGGCACGAGGTCTTCGGGCGCAGGCGGGCGGTTGGCCTTGTACTTGTCGTAAAGGTCGTTGCGGAAGGTCTTGCCGGAATGGTCGAAGATCACCGCCACATGGGTCGGCGCATCGGGGCCCTCGTTGGCCTCGATCTGCTTGAACATCATGTTGCAAAAGCCCGCGACCGCCCCGATGGGCAGCCCGTCGGATTTGCGCGTGAGCGGCGGCAGCGCGTGGTAGGCGCGGAAGATGTAGCCCGAGCCGTCGACCAGATGCAGGTGATGCCCTTTGCCGAATGCCATGTGCAGTCCCCGTTCGCTTGCGTTGCCGCCTCTTTAGCGCGGACGCCAGCCTTTGGCGAGGGTCAGGCGGCTTGCGCGGCGTGCAGGAAGATCGCCACGAAAAAGACGGTGGTGGCGGCAACGACGAAGCCGTGCCAGATCGTGTTGTGAAAGCGCATCCGGGGGAACAGCAGGAATATCGTGCCGATGGAATAGAGCGCGCCGCCCACGATCATCAGCACCAGCACCGGCATCGACAGCACCGCGATCAGGTCGCGCCCGCCGATCAGCACCGCCCAGCCCATGGCAAGGCAGATCGCCACGCCGGCCCATGTCGGGCGGCGCTGCACCAGAAAGCTTGCCGCCGAGGCCAGCACCGCCACCGCCCAGATCACCGCGAGAATCCCCTGCCCCGCGCCCGACAGCAGCGCGAAGGGCGTGTAGGTGCCCGCGATCTTCATGTAGATGGCCGATTGATCGAAGCGCAAGAGCCGGTCGCGCCAGTCATCGCGCGGCAGGTGGTTATAGGCCAGCGAGGCGGAGAGCATGGCAATCAGCGTCGCGCCGTAGATCGACACGCCCAGCGTGCCCAGCACCCCGTCCTCCCACAGCGCCGTCAGCGTGATCAGCACCGGCACCGCGCCGATGGCGAGCGCAAGCGCCGCGATGTGCACAATGGCATCGGAAACCAGCTCCGCCCGACTGTAGGGCCGACCGGCGTGGGGCAGTGGCATTGGGACTGTCGATTGCGCCATAGGCAAAGCTTAGCCGCGCGCGATGTATCGCAAAAGGCTGACGATGCGTCAGCAACCGGTTCCGGCGGAAGTCAGCCCTGCGCCGTGTCCACGAAAGAGGCGTGGATGAACTTCTTGTCGCAATAGCCGCATTCGACCTCTCCGGTGACCCGGTCGATGGTCAGCCAGACGCGCGGATGGCCAAGCGCGCCGGCGCCGCCGTCGCAGCTTACGCGCCAGCTGGTCACGACTTCCGTTTCAGGGGCTTCGATGGTCATGGCTTGCAGTCCTTGGCATCAATCCGGGGGGGTCAACGTGATGATGTATGGCAAATCGGCCCGCCCCCGGCAAGGCCGATCCGCGCACCGGGGCAGCGACAGACGGCAACAAGCCGATGAAAGCCCGCACCGGGCTTGAAGAGGTCTGCGATCAATCGGCTTTCTTCAGCATCCGGCCAAGCGGGCGGCCAGTGAGGATATGCATGTGATAGTGCGGAACCTCCTGCACACCGGCCTCGCCCGCGTTGGAAATCAGACGGTAGCCTTCCCCGCCCTGCCCCGGCGCGATGCCGAGCTCGGCGCAGATCCGGCCCACGCTGCGGGTAAAATCGACAATCTCGGTCTCGGATGCCTCGGACGCGAAGTGATCAAAGGTCACGTAGCGGCCTTTCGGGATCACCAGCACATGATGCGGGGCTTGCGGGGCGATGTCGTTGAAGGCGAGCGTATGAGCGGTGTCCAGCACCGTGTCGTTTGGGATCTCGCCGCGCAGGATCCGCGCGAAGATGTTCTGATCGTCGTAAACGTAAGCCATGCGGGCGCTCCTTATCCGGCAAAGAGATGGGGGGTATCGGCGATTTCGAGCGCCGCGTCCATGTCGAGATTGAAGAACTCCGCCAGAACGGCGGCGTTTTCCTCGCGGCTGCGGACCTGATGGATGCGGTAGTGCCGCTCGAACCCGGCCTCACGGATGCGTATGCCCGCATATTCGAATTCGTGGCGCAGCGTGGGCAGCAATTGATCGAGCACCTCGGGCGGCGTTTCGTCGCGCGCAAGACCGACCCGGTGGGCATGGCCGATCAGGTAATCGTCGTCGAAATTGCACTGGATTTCGAGAATCCGGTTGCTGGACCGATCCGACATGAAATCGCGCATCAGATCCACGTTGTCGGGATCGAGGCAGATCATCAGCCGATCCACCCCGTAACAGTCGAACAGCAGCCGCACCACCGCACGCCTGTGGCGGTTGCGCTTTTCCAGCGTCCGTTCCAGCCCTCCCAGATAAGGGATATCGCAGCTGGCCTCGTCGAACATGTATTCGATCCCGCGGGTCTGCGTCACGCGGCGCGCGGTGGACAACAGCCGCTTGGCGACGTGCCATTTCTTGCACACCAGCATCAGAAGCTCGCGGTCCTGGCCCAGCGTGCTCTCGCTTTCCCAGAAGCGCGGCGCGAAGCGGCGGCCGATCCGGCCGCGCGCGGTCAGGAACTGGTGCAGCTTCTTGCCCTCGTCCGAAATGACGAAATCGCGCCGGTCCGACGCCCAGAGCGCGCCCAGCCGTTCCTTGAGCTCGGTCGAGTCGGGGCTGATCTTGCGGGCGAACAGGAAATCCTGGCTGAGCAGCAGGTCGAAATGGTCATTGTAGAACGTCACCGGCATCCCGTAATCGGTGAACATCAGGAAGGTCAGCGTCCGTGTCTCGATCTCCCGTTCCGGCACGAGGTGGCGCACGAGGGTCTGGAAGAACGTTTCATCGGGAATCCACGTCGTGCGGAAAAAGCGCACCACGTCGGGCCGGTCGCGGCAGAAGGCCAGCACCTTCTCGATCGTGGCGCGGCGCAGGCACCACCACTGGCTGCCGATCATGATTTGCAGGTCGTCGGGGATGGCGCGTTCCAGCCGCAGGCGCTTTTGCAGATCCATAAGCCAGTAGAACAGCCGCTTGTGCTTGCGCTCGTTCACGAGGTGCCGGTAAATCAGCCGCTCGCCGCGCATCCCGGTCTTGATCCAGCCGGAGGTAAAGAAATCGAAGCTCTCGATATAGTCGCAGTCGCGGCTGTCGAGGAAATCGTGCGCATAGGCGGCGGACTTGATCGAGTTGCAGTCGCCCGACAGCATGTAGAAATGCGTCGCGTCCGGGAACGCCGCGACCGCCGCCTTGACCGCTTGCAAGGTCGCCTCGACAAGGCTCCATTCGCCCCAACCGCACTTGATGCGCTTCATGGCGAAGGCTACGTTCGGGTTGTCGGCCAAGGCACTTCGGATGCGGGCAAAGCCCTCGTTGCCGGCGCGGGCATCGAAATGGATTGCGATACAATCTCCGGCAGCCGTCAGGCGACGCGCCTGAAGAATGATCGCCTCGGGATCCCTGTGGCACAACAAGATGAAGGCAATTTTTGCCATAAGCGAAACAGGAGCCTCAAACTTTCCTTATTGTTGTGCCATTACTGACTAATGACAGATTAAGACAGACTAGAGTCTCAAAAAAGTCGGATCAATCCATGCATCTGACGAAAAAACCGGAGGTCAGGCAGTATGGGGTTCCCTGGAACGTGGATGACGGAAAGCGAGAGCGTGCTTTACCGGGTGGTGCCGAAATGCGCCTGCTCGACCATCGGGCAGATCATGCATTATTCGGACCACGGCACATTCTTCGACGGCGACATCCATGACGCCACGCAGGGCCTGCACAAATGGGCGCGAGAGGCGTCGCAACCGGTGATCGAGGCCAATGTGCGCGATCACAAAAGCTATGCCTTCACCTGCGTGCGCAACCCCTACACCCGCATCCTGTCGAGCTTCTTTGACAAGATCTGCGGCATCCAGCGCAACGGCAAGCGTTACCGCGGCAACCTTGTGCCGCTGTTGATCCAGAAATACGGCATCGAGGTCGGCGGCGACGACGGCAAGCAGGACTTTAACCAGATCGCCAGCTTCCGCCGCTTCCTGCTGTTTGCCCGCGACACGATCCGCTGGCGCCGCCCGATGGACCCGGACATCCACTGGTCGGCGATTTCGGGCCATGTCTCCACCTTCATCGTCAATGGCGGGCGCTACGACAACATTTTCTGGACCGAGCGGTTCAATGACGGCATGCAGAGCGTGCTCGACAGGATCGAGGTGGCGCATCCGGTGGACCTGACCAAGGTGCCGCGCTTCAACGAGTCCGAGGGCCACGGGCCCAAGCGCCTGCACCCGGTCGAAGACTATTTCGACGACCTGTCGATGCATCTGGTCTACGAGATGTACAAGCGCGACTTCCAGCTTTTCAAATACGATTTCGAGAACCCCGGCAACAAGATGCCGGTGGGCGAGATCGACCTAGACGAGGTGCACGCGAAACTCGGCGATTGACCCTGTAAGAGCGCGCGCCGCCGCGCTATCAGGCTTTGACACATGCACAGGAGATCGCCATGAAAGCGCGCGTGAAATGGGCCGAGGCCCGCACCTTCATCGGCCAGTCCGGCAGCGGGCACAAATTCGTCTTTGGCACGAGGGACGAGGATGGCAGCACGCCCGGACCCAGCCCGATGGAGCTTGTGCTGATCGGAACGGGCGGCTGTTCGGCCTATGACGTGGTCTCGATTCTCGAAAAGGCGCGCGAGCCGGTCGAGGACGTGGTGGTGGAGCTTGACGCGACACGCGCCGAGGACACGCCCGCCGTCTTCACCCGGATCCACATGCAGTTCATCGTCAAGGGGCGCGGTGTCAGCGCCGCCAAGGTGGAGCGGGCAATTCAGTTGTCGGTCGAAAAATACTGCTCCGCTTCGGCCATGATGGCCAGGACCGCAGAGATCACCCACGGATTCGAGATCGTCGACGCCCGCACCTGACCGGCCTGCTTACCGCAGGCCAGCCTCGGTAAAGACCACACTCAGCGGCCGCTTCGGGCGCGGCCCGATATGGCCGATCACCTCGGCCGCCGCCGCGACCCCCATGCGCCCGCATGTTTCCAGATCCCGCCCGGTCGCCAGCCCGTAGATAAACCCGGCGGCAAACTGGTCACCGGCGCCGGTGGCGTCAACGGGTGTCACCTCGGTCACCGGCACGTGGATTTCCTGATCATCGGCGCGGATCACCACCGGCTGGCCCGACCTGGTGCAGATCACCAGCGGGCAAACCATCGCCGACTCTTGCAGGGCGGTCGCAAGGTCGCGGGTTTCGTAAAGCGACAGCCACTCTTCTTCATTGCCGATGACGAAATCCATCTCGTCCTCGATCAACGTCTTGAAGCTTTCGCGGTGCCGGTCGACGCAGAACGGATCGGACAGGGTCAGCCCGGCCTGACCGCCCGCATGGCGGCAACCGGCGGCGGCGGCGCGGAACGCCGACTTGCCCTTGTCCTTGTCGAAAAGGTAGCCCTCAAGAAACAGGTAGCGCGCGTTTTCCATCACCTCCGGGTCCACGTCGTCGGAGGAAAACTCCGCCCCCGCGCCGAGATAGGTGTTCATCGACCGCTCCCCATCCGGGCTGACGAAGATCATCGAGCGCGAGGTCGGCTGCGGGTCGTCTGGCACCGGCGGGTTGGGGAACGCGGTGCCTTCCTCGACCATCTGTTCCGCGTAGAAGCGGCCAAGCGCGTCGTCCTTCACCCGCCCCACGAAGGCCGTGGACAGCCCCAGCGTGCCGATCCCCGCGAGCGTGTTGCCGACCGAGCCGCCGGGCGCCTGGAACCGGTCCGGCATTGCGGCATAAAGCAGTTCGGCCCGCTCGCGCTCCACCAGTTGCATGATACCCTTGGTGATGCCCATATGGTCCAGAAACCCGTCATCGCCGTGCGAGATCACATCGACAATCGCGTTCCCGATGCCGACCACGTCATATCTTTTCGTCATGTTGTCTTTTCCTCGTAGGCGCAGAGATCGTTAATGAGACAGGTCGCGCAGCCGGGCTTGCGCGCCTTGCATTTGTAGCGGCCATGCAGGATCAGCCAGTGATGCGCGTGCTGCTGGAACTCCACCGGCACGTTGTCCTCGATGGCGCGCTCCACCGCGTTCACATCCTTGCCGGGGCAAATCCCTGACCGGTTGCCGACGCGGAAAATATGCGTGTCCACCGCTTGTGCCGGGTGATGCCACCACATGTTGAGCACCACATTCGCCGTCTTGCGGCCGACGCCGGGCAGCGATTGCAGCGCCGCGCGGCTCGATGGCACCTCGCCGCTATAGTCCTCGATCAGGATCTTCGCCATTTTCATGACGTTGCGGGCCTTGTTGCGGTAAAGGCCGATGGTCTTGATATGCTCGATCAGCGCCTCTTCGCCGAGGTCGAGCATCTTCTGCGGCGTATCCGCGACCTTGAACAGAGTCGCCGTCGCCATGTTTACCCCCACATCGGTCGCCTGCGCCGACAGCGCCACCGCCACCAGCAGCGTGTAGGCGTTGGTGTGGTGCAACTCGCCCTTCGGCTCCGGCTCCGCGGCGTGGAACCGGGTGAAGATCTGCTTGAGCACGCAATAGGACAGTTGCTTGGCCATGGCGCGCGGTATGGCCCGACAGGGCACGACTGGCAAGAGGCCGCAAAGGCGCAAGTTCCGGGTCGCGGCGCGGCCTTGGGGCCGCTAGACCTGTCGGGGCAGGAGAGACGCCCATGACCGACACGCCAGACACCACCTACCATTACCACGTCATCCGCCGCGCGCTCGACGTGATTGACGCGGCTCCCGCCCCCGGCGCCTCGCTCGACGACCTCGCCGCCGCCCTCGGCATGAGCCCCGCGCACCTGCAACGGGTGTTTTCCCGCTGGGTCGGCGTCAGCCCCAAGCGCTACCAGCAATACCTCGCCCTCGACCACGCCCGCCGCATGCTGCGCGAGCGGTTCACGACGCTGGCCACGGCGACCGAGGTCGGGCTGTCGGGCGCGGGCCGTTTGCACGACCTGTTCGTGACATGGGAGGCGATGAGCCCCGGCGACTACGCCAAGGGCGGCGCGGGGCTGGACATAGCATGGGGGTGGACGGACAGCCCGTTCGGCCCGGCCCTCGTCATGGGCACCGAGAAGGGCATCTGCGGCATGGCTTTCGCCGCCGAGACCGGACCGGAGGCCGCGATGCAGGACATGCGCGCCCGCTGGCCGGACGCGCAGTTTCGTGAAGACCCCGCCGCGCTTGCGCCGTGGGTCGAAGCGGCCTTCGCGACCGGCGGCGCGGCGAAGCTGCACCTCATCGGCGCACCGTTCCAGATCAAGGTGTGGGAGGCGCTGTTGCACATCCCCTCGGGCCATGTCACCACCTATTCCGAAATCGCCGGCGCCATCGGCAAGCCCAAGGCGGTGCGCGCCGTCGGGACCGCCGTCGGGCGCAACCCCGTCAGCTGGCTGATCCCCTGCCACCGGGCGCTGCGCAAGTCGGGTGGACTCGGCGGCTACCATTGGGGCCTGCCGGTCAAGCGCGCCATGCTGGCCTTTGAAGCCGCGAAGGAAGAGGCCGGCGCCCCCGCCTGACCGGCAGAATTTCGCCGCGCGGCATTTTTCCGCTGCCCGTAGGCGCGAAGACTGCTAGGGTGCGCGGCGAAGCGGCCCGCGCCAGACAGGGCCGCAATGCATTGGGAAAGGCAGCCACATGAACACCCGCACCCGTCTGATCTCGCTCGGCCTTGTATCGACCCTCGGTCTTGCCGCCTGCGAACCGGCCTACACACAGGACCCGAACCAGAACCGCACCCGCGACGGCGCAGTCATCGGCGGCATGCTCGGGGCGTTCCTCGGCGCCAATGCCGACAATGACAATCAAGGCCGCAACGCGCTGCTTGGCGCGGCGGCGGGGGCAGCCGTGGGCGGCGCGATCGGCTATTCGCTGGACCAGCAGGCCACCGATCTGCGTAACGAGATGGCCAATGAAAACATCGTCATCGACAACCAGGGCGATCAGCTTCTGGTGACCATGCCGCAGGGCATCCTGTTCGACACCGACAGCGCCGCGATTCGGGCCAGCCTGCAATCCGACCTGCGCGCGCTTGCGCGCAATGTGCAACGCTACCCGAACTCGACCATCGACGTGATCGGCCATACCGACAACACCGGCTCCGCCGAATACAACCAGGATCTGTCGGCGCGCCGCGCCACCGCCGTCGCCGGCGTCTTGCTGGAACAAGGCGTTGCGCCTTCGCGTGTGCGCAGTTTCGGGCGCGGCGAGGCTGAGCCGGTGGCCACCAACCTCACCCCCGAAGGCCGTCAGCAAAACCGCCGGGTGGAGATCATCATCCGGCCCACCAGCCGGTAAGGCGCGTTTTACTGGACTTCCCTCGATCTGGTCACTTAACCTGACCAATCAGAGGGAGGTTCAGCCATGCCGTTCCAACGCATAGATGCCGAGAAGCTGTCACGAACCGTCGTGCGCCAGATCGAGCAGTTGATCCTGCGCGGTATCCTGCGCCCCGGCGAACGGCTGCCATCCGAACGCGAATTGTCGGAACGGCTCGGCGTATCGCGGCCAAGCCTGCGCGAGGCAGTCGCCGAATTGCAGGACCGGGGATTGCTGGCGACCCGCGCCGGGGCGGGGATCTACGTGGCCGACGTGCTCGGCAGCGCCTTTTCCCCGGCGCTGATCCGGCTATTCGCCGCGCACGAGGAGGCGGTCTGCGACTACCTCGCGTTTCGCCGGGATCTGGAAGGCGTTGCCGCCGCCCGCGCCGCCGAGGCCGGCACCGAGACCGACCTCAAGATCATCGACGCCCTGTTTCACAAGATGGAAACCGCCCATTCCAAGCGCAACCCGGAAGCCGAGGCCGAGCTTGACGCACAATTTCACCTCGCCATCATCGAGGCCAGCCACAACGTGATCATGCTGCACATGATGCGCTCGATGTTCGACCTGCTCAAAGAGGGCGTATTCTTCAACCGGCAGATCATGTTCAAGCAGCGCAACACCCGCGATATCCTGCTGGAGCATCACCGCGCGATGAACGACGCCATTCAGGCCCGCGATCCGCAGGCCGCGCGCTCGGCGGTCACGACTCATCTGACCTTCGTCGAGGAGGCACTTTCCCTGCAACACAAGATCGCCAAGAACGAGGAAATCGCGCAGATGCGCTATGCCCATGAACAGGAACGGTAAGATTGTGTCCGGGCATCGGATACCGGACAAGTGCCAGAGCCGGGGGCGCAACGCGCGGTCAGGATGAATGATCGACCCACCGCCGGCAGCCGCCAAGGGGGCCAGGCGGCCATTGATTATCCCCTGTGGTTATCCTCTGTGGTTATCCCCTGTGGTTATCCCCTGTGGTTATCCCCTGTCATGCGACGACCTCGCGCGCCAGACGACACCGGCGGCGGGCACGGTGATGCCGTTCCACTGCTGCGGGTCGGGGTCGTAGTTGATCAGGAACTCCGTCGCACCGGCCTGCCTTCGGCGCAGCCCGCCGGGCATCGGTGTCGGGGTCAGCCCCGCCTGTTGCACGGCATCCGTCAGGAACCGGCCAAGCGCCGCCTCGTCCAGCCACCCCCCGAGATAGGTGATGGACCCCGACCGCATCGCCACCGGCTGGCTGTCCTCGGCCGTCGCAAGGACAACCTCCGCGGTCCCTTCCAGATCTTCCAGCCAGAGCGTCACATGCCCGCCGCCTGCGACCGGCACCGCCATGTCGGCGCGCAGCGACTGAACCCGCGCCACCGTCACGTCGAGACCGGGGATCGCAGGCGGCAGCGGCACGGGGATATGCATCTCGGCGGTCTTGGCATTGGTGCGCGGACCAAGGATTACCTGCCGGTCATGCGCCGCGATGGCCGCCTTGAACGGGTCTGAAAGCGTCACCGCGCCGGGCGCCAGAACCAGCCGGTATCCCGACAGATCGCCGGTATCGGGCGGCAGGATATCGACCGACTGGCCGAGCTTGCGCAGGGCGCGGTAGGTCTCGAACACCAGACGGAAGTAATCCTGCCCCTGCCCTTGCGGCTGCACCTGCCATGCCCAAGCCGCGGCATAATCGAAAACCAGCCCGACGGGGGCTTGGCCCGCTTCTACATCCGGCAGCGAGACCAGTTCCTGCGCGACCTGCGCCGCCTCGTGATAAGCGCGAGCCGGCGCGCTGTCGGGGCGCAGCATCCCGGCATGCATCTGTTCCTGCGCGAAAGGCACCTGCCGCCAGCGGAAATAGCACACCGCCTCAGCCCCATGCGCGAACGCCTCCCACGCCCAGAGCCGCGCCATCCCCGGAAGGGGCGCGGGGTTGCAGGGCGCCCAGTTCACCGGGCCGGGCTGCTGTTCCATCACCCACCAACGCGCGGGCGCGTCCTGCGTCCCTCCGGGGCGACGTCCAACCGCCCGGTAAAGGTCATGGTGGAAGGCCTGTAAATCCGGGTCGCCCTGCCGGGCGTAGCGGCGCTTGTGGGTGGCGTCATCCTCCAGCCGATCTTCCAGGAAACCGAGCGGGTAGCTGTCCCATGTCGCGATCTCCATCTGGCGGCCGGTCGCGTAGTGATCGAACGCCACCTCGCGCCCCATGTAGTTGTGCGATATCGGCGCGTCGGAGTGTTCGCGGATGATCTCCACCTGCACCGCGTTGAACCGCGCCACCTGGTCGGAGCTGAAGCGGCGGAAGGCAAGCGCGTGGGCCGGGTTCGGCTCCGTCACCGTCAGGTTGGGCAGGCCGATCTCGTCGAAGCTGCCATAGTCCATCGACCAGAAGACGTTGCCCCACGCCGCGTTCAGTGCCTCGATGCTGTCGTAGCGATCCGCGCACCACGCTCGGAAGGCCGTGCGCGCGGCGTCGGAATAGGAGATTACCGTGTCGTGGCAGCCATATTCGTTATCCGTCTGCCACGCCGCCACATGATTGTTCGCCCCGTAGCGCTCGGCCAGCAGGCGGGTGATCCGGGCGCTTTCGGCGCGGTAGCCGTCGTGGCTGAAACAATAGTGCCGGCGCGAGCCGAAGCCGCGCGGACGCCCCTCGGCATCCATGGCCAGCATGTCGGGGTGCCTGTCGAGCATCCAGCGCGGCGGCGTTGCCGTGGGCGTGCCAAGCACCACCTTGAGCCCCACGGCACCCAGAACCCCGATCGCCCGGTCGAGCCAGTCAAAGCGCAGATCGCCGGGGCGGGGTTCCAGCCGCGACCACGCGAATTCGCCGATCCGCACCCATGTCAGGCCGATCCCGGCCATGCGGGCAGCATCCCGCTGCCATTCGGATTCGGGCCAGTGTTCGGGGTAGTAACAGGTGCCAAGCGTGCGTTTCACAGGATGACCTCGTGTTCGGCTTGGCCTTGCGCCATGCCCTCGACAATGAAGACCTGACCGGCAAGCGGTTCGGCCGCAAGCGCCGCCGCCGACAGGTGTTCGCGCGCCGTGGTGATGTAGAGATCGCGCAGGTCCGGGCCGCCGAACGCGGGGCAAGACGGCTGCGAGACGGGGAGCCTCACCTCTTGCAGGACGCGGCCACCCGGATCGTAGCAGCGCACTCGCGACGACCCCCACTCGGCGCACCAGAAATTGCCATCCGCATCGACGACCGCGCCATCGGGATGAGGGCCGTCCTCCCCGTGGTCAAGGTAAATCTCGGGCTCCCCCACCGGCCAGCCGTCCGTGTCCGACAGCGGCTGCCGCCAGACGATACCGCGCGCGGTATCGGCGAAATGGGCATGGCCGCCATCCGGCAGGAAGCAGATCGCGTTGGGGATGGTGATCTGCCCGAAAAGCCGCCGAACCTCGCCCCGGTAGTAGCGATAGATCGCGCCGGCGCCCGGCTCCGCCCGTTTGCCCATGGTGCCGATCCAGAACCCGCCCCACGGATCGGCGCGGCCATCGTTGGAGCGTGTCAACGGATTGTCGGCCTCCACCGGCGCGACGCTGTCCTGCGCGCCGGTGTCGAGGTCCAAGCGCATCAGGTCCGTTTCCGTGGCAATCAAGAGCGTCCCCTGCCCCACCCAACCGGCAGCGGACACATGACGGTTGAAGACCCGGTCCTGCCCCTCGGTCAGAAGGCGCTTGCCAAGGATATCGAACCAGAAAAGCTGCCCGCGCGCAGGGTGCCAGAGCGGCCCTTCGCCAAGCTCGCAGGGGCGCGGATCGAAGACGCTTGCCGTCATGCCGTGGCCTCGTCGAATGCGGCAACCAGCGCTGTCGCGCGGCTGCCGATCTCCTCGGCCGGGAGACCCGGGGTGTAAAGCGCAGTGCCGATGCCGAAGCCGTTGACGCCCGCCTGCCACCACTCGGCAAAATTCGCGGGCCCGGCCCCGCCGACCGCGAAGACCTGCGTTTCCGGCGGCAGCACCGCGCGGATCGCCTTGACACCGGCGGGGCCGATCAGACTGGCGGGGAAGATCTTCAGCCCGTCGGCCCCGGCCCGCAGCGCAGCGAAACATTCGGTGGGGGTCATCACGCCGGGAAAGCTCTCCAATCCCAGACGCCTGGTTTCCGCGATCACCTCGGCATCCATGTTGGGGGAAACGACCAGCTTGCCGCCAACCTCTGCGACGCGGCCGACGTCGCTTGGCGTCAGCACCGTTCCCGCGCCGATGAGCGCATCCGCGCCGAAGCGGCGCGCCATGCGGGCGATGCTGTCAAACGGATCGGGGGAATTCAACGGCACCTCGATCCGGGTGATCCCGGCGGCGATAAGCGCAGCGGTGATCGGTTCGGCCTCGGCGGGCGTGATGCCGCGCAGGATGGCGATAAGGGGGCGGCTCATGAGACCTCCGTCAGCTTGGCATGGGTGAGCGCGAGACCGGCAAGGGTCAGTGCGGTCGCATCACGCGTCACGCAGCGAACCCCTTGGGTCTGAAGCGCGCGCGCGTAGAGCGCGGCAAGTGCTGGCGCGCCACCGATCAACACCTGCTGGCCCAGCCAATAGGGTCGCGTGGCGGCCAGTTCCGCACCGATCAGAAGGCCAGAGAGGCGCCCGCGCGCAGCGGCAGCGGTCTGACCGTGCAGCAATCCCTCGGCACGGATGGTGAAGAGGGCCTGCGCCAGCCGTTCCGGGCGCGAGAGGCTTTCGTCAACGCCCACATCGAACGCGTCCCCGTCGAGATCATCGCCACCGACCGAATGGCGCAGGACGGAGTGATCCGAGAGCAGGCCGAACAACTCCCCGGTCATTGCGGTGCGGAAGCTGACGATTTCCTCGGCCGAGACATGGACCCACTTGGTATGCGTGCCGGGCAGGCAGGCAATACCGACGAACTGGGGGGTTTCATAAAGGATTCCCGCGACTTGCGTCTCCTCGCCGCGCATGACGTCGGCGGGGCTGTCCTGACTGATGCCGGGCAGGATGTGAAGCGCGATGCGCGGGTCCGTGACGTTTGGCGCGATCGGCGTGGCCGCGCCCGGCTTGCAGGGGACGGGGCGGTAGGGCGCCTCGGCCCAGCCCTGTTTCGCACCGACCATGCCGCAGGCGATGACCGGGGTCGTTCCCGTGCCGAGCCAGGACTCGACCAGCCGCAGAAGCGCCGGCTCGAACTCCGCCGGCCTGAGCCCGCCCATGCCATCGGCGGATTCGGCCTTGCCCAGCACCGCGCCGCCCGGCCCCATGGCCCATGCCCTCAGATGCGAGGTGCCCCAGTCGACCGCGATCCAATCTGCCTGTGTCATCCCGTCACCACAACCCCGCCATCTATTACAATCACTTGACCTGTCATCATTTTCGACGCGTCGGAGGCAAGGAAGAGGGTGCCGCCGACGATATCCTCGGGCACCAGTGTATCCTTCAGGCACTGGCGGTCCAGATGCGCCGCGAGATCTTTCGGCGTGACCCAAAGATCCTTTTGCTTTTGCGTCAGAACCCAGCCCGGGGCGAGAGCGTTGACGCGGATGCGCCAGGGGCCGAATTCACGCGCCAGGCTGCGCGTCATCGCGGTGATGCCGCCGTTGGCGGTGGTGTAGGCCGGATAGCCGGTGTTGCCCATCATGTAGGAGATCGAGGACAGGTTGATGATCGTACCTTTTGCCTTTTCCTTCATGGGATTGACGACCGCCTGACAGGCAAAGAAATAGGCCTTGAGGTTGATCGACTGCGACCAGTCCCAGAACGCTTCCGTCACCTCCTCTGTCGTGTGGCGGGTGTCGTTGGCGGCGTTGTTGACCAGCACCGTAACCGGGCCGTGGGCCTCGCTCGCCTTGCCGATCGCGCCCTGAAGGGCGTCGACATCGGTGATGTCGCAGGGCAGGAAAAGCGGGCGATTTCCTGTGCTTGCTTCCATGTCCGCAACGAACTCGGAGGCGTCGGAGCGTTGCACGAATGCGACCCTTGCGCCTTGGCGCAGGAAGCCCTCGGTCAGCGCCGCGCCGATGCCGGATCCGCCGCCGGTAATGAAGACGGAGGCACCGCCAAGATCGGGATAGGTGGGATGCGTCATCGTCTTTTTCCTTCCAGTTTCGGGGGGCGGTATACCGGGCGTCCCCTTCTTCCCGTGCACGCCCGGTGCATGAGATTTACGGTTTCGTCGCGCGTTGCGCGCCGACCCCTGCGCCTCTTCGCTTGCGCTCATCGGCGGGGCGCGCCGCGATGGCCGGACGGGTCGGGCAGCAAGGTCAGAGGGGCGCTGCCGCCGGCGCCTATCAGCCCTCCCCCCCAAAAAAAGCCTCCGAGGTATTTATGCCAGGATGAAGGGCGGCGGATCAGTGGCTTTCGCGGGTTACGGGGCGGGTGTCCTTGCCGGTGAGGAAATCGAGATCGGCGCCCTTGTCGGCCTGTAGCACGTGATCGACATACATCTTGGCGTAGCCGCGCGTGTAGTGCGGCGGATCGGGTTGCCAGGCCGCGCGGCGGGTCGCGAGCTCTTCGTCGGAGATCAGAAGTTCCAATCGGCCCTCGGAAGCAGAGAGGCGAATGCGGTCGCCGGTCCGCACCAGCGCCAGCGCGCCACCGGCCTGCGCCTCGGGCGAGACATGCAGCACCACGGTACCGTAGGCGGTGCCGGACATGCGGGCATCGGAAACGCGGACCATGTCGCGCACGCCCTGCTGGACGAGTTTCTTCGGGATCGGCATGTTGCCGACCTCAGGCATGCCGGGATAGCCCTTTGGCCCGCACCCCTTCAGCACCAGGATCGTATCGGGGGTTACGGCCAGGTCGTCACGGTCGATATTGGCCTTCATGTCCTCGATATTCTCGAACACATGCGCCGTGCCTTCGTGTTCCAGAAGCACATCGGTCGCGGCGGAGGGCTTGATGATCGCGCCATCGGGGGCGAGGTTGCCGCGCAGGACGCGCAGCCCCGCCGCCGGTTTCAGCGGATCGTCGAAGGGCCGGATCACGTCTCGGTTGTAGCATTCGGCGCCGTCGGCATAGGCGGAGATGTCACCGCCAAGCACGGTTGTCGCCTTGCGCAACCGCGCGCCCAGTTCGTGCAGCACCACCGGCATGCCGCCGGCGTAGCAAAAATCCTCCATCAGGTATTTGCCCGAGGGCATGCAGTTGACCAGAAGCGGGATATCGCCGCCCTGTTCGATATCCTTCAGCGTCAGATCCACGCCGACGCGGCCCGCGATGGCCAGAAGGTGGACGACCGCGTTGGTCGATCCGCCAACGGCAGCATTGGCCATGATCGCGTTCTCGAAGGCCGCGCGGGTGAGGATATCGGAGGGTTTGATATCCTCGTCGACCATTTCCACGATGCGGTTGCCGGTCAGGTGCGCGAGCGCCATGCGGCGGCTGTCGACCGCCGGCAGCGCGGCGTTGGTCGGCAGGCTCAAACCCATCGCTTCGACCAGCGACGACATGGTGGAGGCGGTGCCCATGGTCATGCAGACGCCCTTTGACCGGCTCATGCCGGATTCGGCGGCCATGAAATCCTGCAAGCTCATGTCGCCGGCGCGCACCGCCTCGGAGAATTTCCACACATCGGTGCCGGAGCCGATATCGGCGCCTTTCCACTTGCCGTTCAGCATCGGGCCGGAGCTGACCACGATGGCCGGCAGGTCAACCGAGGCCGCGCCCATCAACTGGCCCGGCGTGGTCTTGTCGCAACCGCCCAGCAGCACGACGCCATCCAGCCCGTAGGCGCGAATCGATTCCTCCACGTCCATCGCCAGAAGATTGCGAAACAGCATCGCCGTGGGTTTCATCTGGGTTTCGCCAAGGCTCATCACCGGGAATTCGACGGGGAAACCGCCCGCCTCCCAGACACCGCGCTTGACGCCCTCGGCCAGGTCGCGCAGGCCGGAATTGCACGGCGTCAGTTCCGACCACGTGTTGCAGATGCCGATCACCGGGCGCCCGTCGAAGGCGTGATCGGGAAAGCCCTGGTTCTTCATCCAGCTGCGGTGGATGAACCCGTCCTTGTCCAGCTTGCCATACCAGGCTGCGCTGCGTCTTGTCTTGGTCATGGTCCTCTTTCCTTTCGGCCGCTTGTCTGGCCGCTTTTTCAGGCCGTCTTGCTCACCCGCGCCCAGTCTGGCAGCCAATCGCCATGAGCGGCCAGCAGATCGTCGACGAGGGCGCGGATCTGGCGCAGGTCCAGTACGCCGGCGGTGTGCGGGTCCATCATCGCCGCGTGATAGATGTGATCGCGGTCCGCGTCGAGAAGGGCACGCACGGTCAATTCCTGCACGTTGATCTGCGTCCGCATCAGCGCGATCAACTGCGGCGGGATATCCGCAACGATTGTGGGCTGCACGCCGTTCTTGTCGACAAGGCAGGGCGTTTCAACCGCTGCACCGGTGGGCAATTGCGGGATCTGGCCGTGGTTTGGCAGGTTTCCATAGGTGGTAAAGGGGCTGTCGGTGACGATGGCGTTCATCATCTCGGCGGCGAATTCGTGGCTCTTGGGAACCTCGATAGTGGCTTGTTCGGCGAGATCGGCGGCCTGCGTTTTCCATTCGGCAATCTGTTCAACGCAGCGCTTGGGGTATTCATCCAGCGGGATACCAAACTCTTCTATAAGATCATCACGACCCATCTTGATGAACCACGGCACATATTCGGCCAGATGCTCGCTGCTTTCGGTGCAGAAATAGCCCAAGTGCTCCATTACCTCGTAACGAACGCGGTTGGGGCAGCGCGGCATCAGGAGCGGCGGTTTCGGCAGGCGCCCGGCGCGGTAGCCGTCGCGCAGGCGCGGGTAGAGCGCGGCGCCGGTCGCATCCTCAAGCCGCAGGAAGAAGGCGACGTGATTGATGCCGGCGACACGGAAGCGGATATCCGACGGCGCGAGGCCCAGGTCATGGGCCAGTTCCTGCACGGTATTCTGCACCGAGTGGCACAGGCCGACCTGCCGGATCCGCGGGAACCGTTCGGCCAGCGCCCAGGTGTTGATCGCCATCGGGTTGACGTATTGCATCAGCAGCGCGTCGGGGCAGACGGCGCTCATGTCCTCGGCCACGCGCCACAGATGCGGCACGGTGCGCAGGCCGCGCATGATGCCGCCGACGCCCAGCGTGTCGGCGATGGTCTGGCGCAGGCCGTGGTGCTTGGGCACCTCGAAATCGGTGATCGTGCAGGGATCATAACCGCCGATCTGGAAGGCGGTGACGACAAAATCGGCGCCCTCCAGTGCGCGGCGCTGGTCGGTATGGGTGGTGACGCGCGCGCGCGTGCCCATGGTGGCGATCATGCGGCGGGCGAGCGCCTCTGACTCCGCCAGTCTTGCGGTGTCGATGTCCATCAGCGCGATCTCGGCGTCCCGCAACGCCTCGAAATGCAGCATGTCGCCGACGATGTTGCGCATGAAGATGGTGGAGCCTGCGCCGATGAAGGTGAGTTTCGTCATTTGACGGCCCCCAGTGTCAGCCCTGCGATGAAATGGCGCTGCATGGCGAAGAACATGGCCACCGGCGGCAGGGCGGCGACGATGCTGCCCGCGCTCATCAGGTGGTATTGCGCGACGAACTGGCTGTTGAAGGCGGTGATGCCGGCGGTGACGGGCTGCGAACCCGGCCCCTGCGTCAGCACGATGGCCCAGAAGTAATCGTTCCAGATGAAGGTGAAGATCAGCACCGCCAGCGCTGCGATGGCGGGTTTCATCAGCGGCAGGACCACGAACCAGAAGATGCGCCATTCGGCGACCCCCTCGACGCGGGCGGCCTCGATCAGCTCATAGGGAAGCGCACGGATGAAGTTGCGCATGAAGAGGGTGCAGAACCCGGTCTGGAAGGCGATGTGAAACAGGATCAGCCCGGTCTTGGTATCGTAAAGCCCCATGTTCACCGTCAGGTCGCGAACCGGCACCATCAGGATCTGGAAGGGCACGAAGTTGCCCGCGATGAACATGAAGAAGATCAGAAGGTTGCCCCGGAACCGGTAGATGCCGAGGGCAAAGCCCGTCATGCACGACAGCGCCACCGCGCCGACCACCGTGGGCAGGGTGATCATCAGCGAATTGAGCAGGTAGCGCGGCATGTTGCTTTCGAAGAACACCCGACCGTAATTGGAAAACAGATCGAACGACGAGGGCAAACCCCAGTAATTGCCGTTGGAAAAATCCGACAGCGGCCGGATGGAGAACATCATCACCGCCAGAAGCGGCAGCAGCCACAGGATCAGCGCCAGCGGCAGGAAGCTCTGGTAGGTGATCTGCACCGCGCGAGAGCGTTTCTGGATCGGGGTCGGGAACATTCGTGCCTCCTCGCTCAGCGCCGCGCAGCGCGTTCGTCGCGCCACATCTGCCACAGGAAATAGCCGATGAAGACCAGCATGATCAGGAACAGCACCACCGCGATGGCCGAGCCATAGCCCATGCGGAACCCGTATTCGCCAAGCGCCTTCTCGAACATCAGGAGACTGAGCACCCGGGTCGAGCCGAACGGACCGCCGTTGGTCATGATCGAGATGAGGTCGAAACTGCGCAGCGCGCCGATGATGGTGACGACGAAGGCGATGAAGGTGGCGGGCTTGAGCTGCGGCAGCACCACGTGCCACAGCATCCGCCAGCCCTTGGCGCCGTCCAGCCGCCCGGCCTCGATCTGTTCGGGGTCCACTGCGTTGAGGCCGGTGAGATAAAGGATCATGCAATACGCCGTCTGCGGCCAGAGACCGGCGACGATGATGCCGTAAGTGGCAAGCTGCGGGTCGCCAAGGATATTGACCGGCTCCAGCCCGAACAGGCCGAGCATGGCGTTCAACAGCCCCTCTCGCGGCAGGAAGAACCACGAAAAGACAAGGCCGACGACAACCTGGCTGAGCACAAAGGGAAAGAAGAACAGCGACTTGTAAAGCCGGATGCCCATCACCGTCTGGTTGAGAAAGAGCGCGATGAACAGGCCCGCCGGGATCGCCAGCAGGTAAAGCACCAGCCATTTGACGTTGTTCCGCAGCGAGGTTTCGAACGCCCGGTCGGTCATCAGCTCGCGGTAATTGTCGAGGCCGATATACTCCCCTGCGCCCAACCCGTCCCAATCGTAAAGCGAGATGCCGAAGCTCTGGAAGATCGGGCTGATGACGTAGACGACGAAGAACAGAATCCCCGGCAGAAGGAACAGGAGCGGCGTCACCGTCATGCGGTTGCGCCGAACCCAGGTGCCGGTATCGGTGACGATGGTCATGCCCTTGCCCTTGCCTCTCGTGGATGGCGCATTCGCAAACCTGCCCCGGCCCGGTTCGCGGATGCGGACGGCCCCGTATCGCGGGGCGGCTCACGTGTATTGCGCGCGCCCCGCATCCCGTGCAGGGCGCGCGCCGCTTTGGTCAGGTCAACGGTAGATCCGCTGGCGGGCCTGTTCCAGGCGGCCAAGGATATCATCGAGGTTGTCGGGGAAGACCATGAATTCCTGCAAGCCCTCCATCCCGATCGCCGCCATTTCCGCCGGGAAGTCGCGGTCGAAGAACTGCGCGATGCCGCCTTGGGCATTCTCGCTCAGCATGGTGAAGCCCTGCTGGTTGAACTCGTCATCCGCAACGCTGGCATTGGCGTTCACCGGCAGCTGGCCCAGCCCGTCGGGGCCGTTGATCTCCGTTTGCACCTCGGGCGAGGCGACATAGGCCAGGAAGGCGCGGGCGGCTTCCACGTTCTGCGCACCAGCGGGGACGTGGAAGGTGTCGGTCGGCGCATCCTCGCCCATCGCGACATCGGGGTTGATGGCGGGGAACTGGTAGAAGTCGATCTGGTCGTCGGTCAGCCCGGCGTCATGCAGGTGCGGCACCACGAAGTTGCCCATCAGGTAGGCCGCCGCCTCGCCGTTGATCATCAAGGGCAGCGCGTCCTGCCAGCTATAGGTCTGGTGATCCTCGATGAAGGCGCCCATGTCGATCAGCACGCGCCAGTTGGCGAAGGTCTGGCGCACGCGCTCATCCGTCCACGGCACCTCGCCACGGGCAAGCGCCATGTGGAAGTCGAAGCCGTTGGTGCGCATGTTGAGATAGTCGAACCAGCCGCCGGCGGTCCACAGGAAGCGGGTGCCGATGGTATAGCAGGCGCGGCCAGACTCGACGATGACCTGGCAGTTGGCAAGCTCTTCTTCCCAGGTGGTCGGCTCGCTGAGGCCCAGTTCGTTGTAGATATCCTCGCGGTAATACACGCCCCACTGGTAGTAGGTGTAGGGAATGCCCCATTGTCTGCCATCCATGGTCAGCGCGCCGCGCACCGAGTCCAGCCCCTCGTAATCGCCGGCCTCCCACCAGTCGCTGATATCCATGAACAGCCCGGCATTGACATAGGGCCCCATGCGGTTGGCGGCATACCAGTTCACCACGTCCGGCGGGTTGGCCGACAGCACGTTGCGGATCTGGGTCTTCCACGCCTCGCGGTCGACGATGGTCAGCTCGATATCGAGATCGGGGTGCATCGCCCCGAAATCCTCGACCAGTCCTTCCATGATTGCGCGCGGCGCCGGATTCGACATGTCCGAAGAAATCCGCAACGTGCCGGACAAGCTGTCCTGCGCGAAGGCTGCCCCCGAAAGCATGGTTGTTGCCGCCAGCACAGCCAGCGGGGTTTTGACGATGGAACGCATAGTGTCCTCCCTTTGGTTCCATTATGTGAAACTTAGTTTCTATAATTGAAAACGTGCCGGAGAACCGCTAAGCTGTCAACGCATTCCTTGCGGGGGGCAGGGGCACAGGGGAGGAACCGAGTGGCGAGGACGGGCGGAGGAACGGTCGGCAAGGCACTGGACCTGCTCGATTCCGTGGCCGCGGCGGGTCACCCGGTGAAGTTCAGCGAATTGCTTGAAAAAAGCCCGCATCCCAAGGCGACGCTCTACCGGTTGCTGCAAACCCTGACGAATCAAGGGATGCTGTCGCACGACCCCGACGCCGGAACCTACACGCTTGGCCTGCGGTTGGTGAAGCTGGCCCATTCGGCGTGGAAACAGGCGACGCTGGCCACCGTGGCGCGGCCCTTTGTCGATCTGCTGGCCGCAAAGGTGGGCGAGACGATCCACCTTGCGCAAATGGACCAGGGGCAGATCCTGTTCGTCGACAAACACAAGATGAGCGACCGGTTCGAGACGCTGGCGCAGACCGGCCGGGTGGCGCCGGGCTACTGCACCGGGGTGGGCAAGGCGATTCTCGCCAACATGACGCCCGAGAGGCTGGAACGCGCGCTGCGCCAGCAGCATTTCCTGCGCCACACCCCCGCCACCCATGTCTGCCGCGAAACCCTGTTGGCGGAATTGGAGCAGATTCGCGCCGAGGGCGTCGCCTTCGACCGCGAAGAGCACGAGACCGGCATCATTTCCATCGCCGCGCCGATCCTGACCAATGGTGGTCGCGTGATTGGCGCGATTTCCATCGCCACATCGACCACGCGCCATTCGCTGGACAGCATCCGCGCCTTCGAGGCGGACCTTTTGCAAACCGCGCGCAAGATCGGGGAAGAGGCCACGCCGTGGCAATTCCCTACCGTGAACTGACATTGATAGCAGGGAGGAGATCGCCATGACCGGCGTCACGTTGAGCAACGTCATCAAGAAATATGGGGAAACACAGGTGATCCACGGGATCGACCTTGGCATCGAGGACGGCGAATTCTGCGTTTTCGTCGGCCCCTCGGGCTGCGGCAAGTCCACCCTGCTGCGGATGATCGCGGGGCTGGAGGACACGACCGACGGTCAGATCGCCATAGGCGCGCGTGACGTCACCCGCGCCGACCCGGCAGAGCGCGGCGTGGCGATGGTATTCCAGACCTACGCGCTCTACCCGCACATGACGGTCGAGGAAAACATGGGCTTCGGCCTGCGCATGACCGGCCATCCGAAAGCGGAAATCAAGGCCAAGGTCGCCGAAGCCTCGAAGGTTCTGAAGCTCGACGACTACCTTGCGCGCAAGCCCAAGGCGCTGTCGGGCGGGCAGCGTCAGCGGGTCGCCATCGGGCGGGCCATCGTGCGCGGGCCCGAGGTGTTCCTGTTCGATGAGCCGTTGTCGAACCTCGACGCGGAGTTGCGGGTGGAAATGCGGGTGGAAATCGCCCGCCTGCATCAGGAGTTCGGGGCGACGATGATCTACGTCACCCATGATCAGGTCGAGGCGATGACACTGGCCGACAAGATCGTGGTGTTGCGTGACGGGATGATCGAGCAGGCGGGTCGGCCGCTCGACCTTTACAACGACCCCGACAACCGCTTCGTCGCGGGCTTTATCGGCAGCCCGGCGATGAATTTCTTTTCCGGCACGATCCGCGGCGGCAAGGCGACGGTTCCAGGCTTGGGAACGATGGAACTGGACGCGCCCGCCTCGGCCAGCGACGGGCCGGTAACGGTGGGCGTGCGCCCGCAGATGCTGCGGCTGGCAGACGGCGACAGCCACAAGGTGGACCTCTCGGAACAGCTCGGCGGCGTCGCCTATCACTACCTGATTGCCGGGGACGGCACCCGGATCACGGTGGAGGCGCATGACCAGACCGCCCCCGCGCCGGGCAGCGCGGTGGGTCTGAGCGTCGAGGACGGCGCGGCGCTGTTCTTCGACGCCGAGACCGGAATGAGGCTGCGGTAGGGTGCGTGCTTGCCACGCACCTTGCGATCCACGGGCGGTGCGTGACGAGCGTGCAGCAAAGGTGCGTGACGAGCACGCACCCTACGTCACGCCTCTTCGGGGATGTTGAGCAGCGCCTTCGCCCCCTGCCCCAGCGCGATCCCGGCGAACGGCCCGCCATGGCGCAACTGGCTTGGGTCGGCGGGGTCGTGCGGTCCGGCCTCGGCAAGGATGCGCTCCGCGAACCCTTCCGCGTTGTCCCTGGGCCGGTAGCCAAGGAACGCCGCCTTGCTGTTGTCCACCGGGCAGCGGTCATTGTTCGACACGCCGTAGATGATCGAAAACCCCGTCACCGGCGTGTCGATGGCGCGTTCCACCAGGTGCACGAGGTCGCCATCCGACAGCCAGGTGCCCAGCGCGCGGGCATTGCCCACCGGCGCGCAGGACAGGATGCGCAGGCAGACCGCCTCCAGCCCGCGCTTTTCCCAATACATCCGGCCCAGATCCTCGGCAAAGCACTTGGCGAGGCCGTAGAACGTGTCGGGCCGGTGCGGCGCATCGAGGCCGACGCACTCGGTCTTGGGATACATGCCGACCGCATGGATCGACGAGGCGTAGACGACGCGTTTCACCCCGTGCCGATACGCCGCCTCCCATACGTTATAGGCACCGATGAAATTGGGGCCGAGCAACTCCTCGAACGGGGCCTCATCGACGATGGCACCGAAATGCACCACCATCCCGGCGCCTTCCAGCAGGTCCATGATCGCATTCTTGTCGGCCAGATCGGCGCGCACATAGCGCTCATTGGCGTTGAGCGTGCCGATATCCTCGACGATATCGGAACTGACGAGCGTGTCGCAAAGCCGCGACAACGGCGCCCGCAGGATGCTGCCCAGCCGCCCGGCGGCCCCGGTCAGGACGATTTTCTTCATTCTCTGCTCTCCTTTTTTCAGATGACGGCGCCTTCGACCATCGCCTTTCCCTGCGCCACGCGGGTGTAGGAGAACTGCGACAGGTCAAGGCTGCGATATTCGGTATGGGTGATCCATTCGGCCAGACCGCGCCCCATGGCCGGGGATTGCTGCAATCCGTGGCCAGAAAACCCGTTCATGAACAGGAAGTTGTCCAATTCCGGATGCGGGCCGAGCACCGCGTTCTGGTCGAGCGTGTTATAGGCGTAGTGTCCCACCCATTCGGTGACGATGCGGATGGAGTCGAAGGCGGGGATGCGGGCGGCGAGCGCGGGCCAGACACGGCCTTCCCAAAGCGTGTGGTCCATGGCAAAATCATCGGGATCGACGGCCGGGTCGGCCGCGCCCTTGCTGCCGGCAAGATAGGTGGTCGGCCCATCCTGTCGGACATGCACACCAGAGGGGTCGATGGTCAGCGGCAGGGTCCGGTCGAGCGGTTTCTCGGCGGTAAAAATCCATGTGTAGCGCTTGCGCGGTTCCACCGGCAGAGGCAGCCCGGCCATTGCCGCCACGCGCGCCGCGCGCGGCCCGGCGGCGTTTACCACCTGCCCGCAAGCGATGCTGCTGCCGCTGGCCAGCGTGACGCTTTCGATGCGGGCGCCGCGCCGGACCATCGCCACGACCTCGCCGTGCAGGTAGTCCACACCGCGCGCCTGCGCGGAGCGGCGAAACCAGTCGAACAACGTGCCACCATCCCAGTAGCCTTCATCGCGGGTGTTGAGACTGCCCAGAACGATACCGTCGAGATCATAGAACGGGTAGTCTGCGGCAATGTCTTCGGGCGTCAGCAGGCGGGTTTCGGCCCCGGCGGCCCGCTGCACCTGCTGGTTGGCGCGCAGCACGTCGGCGAAGGCATCATTGTCGGCAAGGTAAAGATAACCATAGCTTTGGATTTCGAGGTTCGGCACCCGGTCATCGCCGCCCATATGCGCCCGCAGATCCTTGATGAAGGCGGCGGTGAACTGGGAAATCCGCACGTTCAGGTCGGTCGAGAATTGCTGCCGGATGCAGGAATTGGTATGCGCGGTGGAGCACATGGAATAGCGCGGGTCGCGTTCGATGACGAGGACGGAGCCATTGAAACCGGCCGTCTCTGTCAGCCACCACGCCAGCGATGATCCCATCATCGCGCCGCCGACGATCACCACATCGTAGCTGTCCCGCGCGGGGGTGGAGGAAAAGCCCCTGGGTGGCATCAGAAGACCTCTCCGCGTTTGGCGCGGGCCAGCGCCTCGTCGATGGTGGCCGCGTCGAGGCCGTAGACCTGCGCCGCCGCCTCCGGCGAGATCAGCCCGTGGGCAAGGTCGCGCAGCACATGGTCGCGGCGGCGCTCGGACGGGTCGCCATAGCCCGCGCCGCCGGGAAAGCCCATCCGCACCACGCGGTCATGGGCGACGAATTGCTTGCCCTTGCCTTTCATCGGCGTGCCGTCGTCCAGTGCGATCACCGTGGGCGCGCCGGGGGCCCCGCCACGGCGGCCACGGGCGGGGTGGTGCACCCGGTCGAACATGGCGGAGAAATCAAACTCATGCCCCGCGCGCGCGCCCACGTCCATGACCTGCCCAAGCCCGCCGCGACAGCGTCCCGCACCGCCGGAATCCGCGCGCAGTTCCTTGCGCCAGATGATCGCCGGGCCGACCTGCTCGGTCGCCTCCACCGGCATCGTCATGACACCGGAAGGGAAGGCCGTCGCGCTCATCCCGTCCAGTGTGGGCCGCGCGCCGGAGCCACCGGAATTGAAGATCAGCACCTCGGCCCGGCGGGCATGGGCAGGCGCGGGGGCGTCCGGTCTGGGCCGCAGGCTGAGGTGGAAGTTGCACAGCGCGCCCGCGCCCTCGGCCGGAACCGTGTCGGGGAGCAGCTTGTCGAGCGCATCATAGACCGTGTCCGGCACCATGTGGCCGATCACGTGGCGCAGCGCCACCGGGGCCGGGTGCGGCGCGTTGACGATGCTGCCTTCGGGGGCGGTGATCTCGAACGGCGCAAGGCTGGCCGCGTTGTTGGGGATCTCCGGCGCGATGGCGCATTTCAGCGCGTAGCAGG
>Ga0100381_1000192_pt1 | contig 67240 bp, 57 predicted proteins | sample CryGeymeta201505_FD_80416 | JGI IMG/M metagenome (GOLD analysis project Ga0100381, IMG submission 80416) | Groundwater microbial communities from Crystal Geyser aquifers in Utah, USA - Crystal Geyser metaG 2015-05 | ecosystem: Environmental > Aquatic > Deep subsurface > Groundwater | place: USA...
GACTTCGCGCGGGCCGACGAACTGTTCGACGCCGATTACGCCTATTTCAGCGGCTTTTCCACTACCTGGCTGGCCCACTGCGAGCGCTATTGCGAGGACATGGTGGCGCGCTTCGGGCTCGGACCCGCGAGCCACGTGGTCGAGGTCGCCGCCAACGACGGCAGCCTGTTGCAATTCTTCCGGGCGCGCGGGATTCCCTGCACCGGGATCGAACCCACCGCGAGCACCGCCGCCGCGGCACGCGCCCGGGGCATCGCCATCGTGCAGGACTTCTTCGGCGTGCGCCTGGCGAAGGAACTCGCCGCGCAGGGAAAACGGGCCGATCTCGTCGCCGCCAACAACGTGCTCGCCCACGTCCCGGACATCGACGATTTCGTCGCCGGCTTCGCCCATCTGCTCGAGCCACAAGGCGTGGCCACCTTCGAGTTTCCCCACCTCGTCGAACTCATCGACCACGCGCAGTTCGACACCATCTACCACGAGCACTATTCCTATCTCTCGCTGCATGCGGTCGAACGCGTATTCGCGCGGGCGGGGTTGAAGCTCTTCGATGTCGAACGGCTCCCCACCCACGGGGGCAGCCTGCGTGTCCATGCCCAGCGCATGGACACCGGCGGCCGGCCGGAACATGAGCGCGTCGCCGCCCTGCGTGCGCTGGAAACGGAACGCGGCGTATCCTCGCCCGCGTACTACGCTCGCCTGCAATCGCGCGCCGAACGCATCAAGGACGATCTCGTGAGCTTCCTGATCGAGGCGAAGCGGCGCGGCGAGAAGGTCGTCGGCTACGGTGCGGCGGCGAAGGGGAACACGCTCCTGAATTTCGCCGGGGTGAGGCGCGACCTGCTCGCATTCGTGGCCGATCGCAACCCGGCCAAGCAGGGGAAGTTCCTGCCGGGGAGCCGGATACCGGTAGTCACCGAAGAGGCGCTGCGCGCGGCGCGCCCCGACTGGGTGCTGATCCTGCCCTGGAACCTCGCAGGTGAGCTGACCGCCCAGCTCGCCTACATCGGCGAATGGGGAGGACGCTTCGTCCGTGCCGTTCCCGAACTGACCGTGGAAGTCCCACTCGATCGACCCTGACGACCATGGCATCTGCGAGCCCACCGCCACCATTGACCGAAGCGCTCGACCGCGATGCGACCGCCGGACGCGCGCGCGGCCAGAGCACCCTGATCCTCTCCCGGCGCATCCCCGAAGCCCTCTACAGCGACGCGCCCCGTTTCGCCGCCGTTGCGCACATGCTCGATCGCGGCATGTGGGACGAACTTCCAGCAGAACATCGCTGGACTCCATCCGATGCGCCGGAAGCGGGCTATGGGTTCGTGCTCGCCTGTCTGCCGCATCTGGAGAACGCCGTTACGGCATGCTGCTGTTCCATGCCGTGCTCGATGGTGTGTGCCATCGGTTGCTGAAGAGGTGATGCCCGGATGTTGATCATTTCGCCCGAAGCCCGTGTATCCCCGCTGGCGGATATTGAGGACTCCACCCGTGGTACCCGCATCGAGATCGGACCTCACTGCCGGATTGACGCTTTCGTCAAGGTCAAACCAGCCGGCGGCCTGGGCGATGTGGTGATCGGCCACACCTGCTTTATCAATTCCGGCACCGTGATCTACACGGGGAATGGCGTGCGCATCGGCAACCATGTCCTGATCGCGGCCAATACCACGCTGGCACCGGTCAATCACCAATTCCGTTCCCGCGACAAGCTCATCGTGGAACAGGGTTTCATGCCCAGCCGAGGGGGCATCGTCATCGAGGATGATGTCTGGATCGGGGCAAATTGTGTGATTCTCGACGGCGCCCACATCCGCCGCGGCTGCGTCATCGCGGCCGGCAGCGTGGTTCGCGGCGAACTCCCGGAATACGCCGTTTGCGCTGGCAATCCGGCCATCCCGAAGTCCTACCGCGCATGAAATTCACCCTCGTCGGGGCCAGTGGCTTCATTGGCGGCGCCCTCGCCGCAAGGTTGCGCGCGCACGGACACGAGGTATTCGCTCCTCGGCGCGGCTCGCGAGGCTTGCTGGACCGGGCTCTTGGCCACCTCATCTATGCGGCGGGAGTCACGGGAGACTTCCGTACCCGCCCGTTCGACACCTTGCGCGCGCACACGACCCTTCTCGCCGAGTTGCTGGAACATTCCGACTTCTCGTCACTTCTGTATCTGTCTTCCGCGCGCATCTATCGGCATGCCGAGCATGGCGGCGAGGACGCGGCGATCTTCCTGCACAGCGAGGACCCCGAAGATCTCTACGACCTCACAAAAATGACCGGGGAAGCCCTTTGTCATGCCAGCAACCGCACCCGCGTCCGAGTAGTCCGCCTGACCAACGTCGTGGGGGCGGATTTCCACTCCCGGAACTTCCTGTTCGATCTGATCCGCGCGGCCTGCGACACCGGACGCATCGAATTGCGCAGCGACCCGGACTCGGCCAAGGACTACGTGCTGCTCGACGATGTGCTGGAAATGTTGCCGCGCATCGCGCTGGAAGGTCGCGAGGTCTGTTACAACCTCGGTGGTGGCCGTAACCTCAGGCATGCCGACCTGCTGGCGCCAATACTGGATATCACGGGTGCCCGCCTTAACGTGCGCGAAGGCGCACCGCGGATTGCTGCTCCAGTCGTCGACATCGGGCGTGTGCGCGATGAATTTTCTTTTCTGCCGGCGCAAGTGCTGCCGCGCATCCCGGAATTGGTACGTCAATACAGGAAACTCAACCATGCTCAGAATTGATCTGGAACGCGGTCTGGTGGAAGTCGATCGCCCCATGGGCACCATCACCTATCCGATCGGCTCGCCCCAAGCCTTCGAGTGGATTTCGCGCGCCTGGCTGCGTAGCGGCTGGGACGGAAAGTATGTCTACAGTTTCACGTGGATGGGGCGACCCATCATCCAGTTGCCCGATGACGTGCTGCGCATGCAGGAAGCGCTTTATGCGGTGAGGCCCGACGTCGTGGTGGAGACGGGCGTGGCCCATGGGGGCAGCCTGGTGTTTTATGCGTCGCTGTTCCGCGCCATGCGACGCGGGCGTGTCGTGGGTGTCGATATCGAGATTCGGCCCCATAATCGCCATGCGATCGAAACCCATGAAATGGCCGATCTGATCACCTTGATCGAAGGCAGCTCCACGGAACCGGCGATCGTCGATCAGGTCAGGGCACAAGTTCAGCCCGGCGAAACGGTTCTGGTAATCCTGGACTCCAATCACAGCAAACGACATGTACGTGAAGAGCTGGAGGTCTATGGTCCGCTGGTGAGTCCCGGTTCGTACATCGTCGCCACCGATGGGATCATGGGCGATCTGATCGGTGCACCACGTTCGCAACCGGATTGGGGATGGAACAACCCGCGGGTCGCGGCGGAGGAGTTCCTCGCCGCACATCCGGAATTCGAACTCGCCCCGCCTGCGTTTCCCTTCAATGAAGGCACGCTCACCGACCGCGTCACTTATTGGCCGGGCGCATGGCTGCGGCGAAAGTGCATGGCTGCGGCGAAAGTGAATGCCTGAAGTTTCCGTCGGGCCGCCGTTGCGCGTCGCCCTGATCCTGACGAATCTCGCCGGCGGCGGCGCCGAGAAGGCCATGTTGAAGATGGCTGCGCTGCTCGCCGCGCGCGATCACGAGGTGGAGGTCGTGTTGCTGGAGGATCGCCGTGACCATGATGTGCCCGACGGCGTGGCGGTCAGGGCGCTGGCCGCATCCGGCAGCCTGTCGCATGGCTGGCTGGGCAGGCGCATCGCCGCCGGGCGACTGCGCAGACTGCTCGATGGCGGCCGCAGCCACGACCTGATCGTGTCCACCCTGCCTTTCGCCGACGAGATCGTCGACCGCGCGCATCTGCGCAATCACTGGTGCCGCATCGCCAATACCCTGTCTGCCGAGATCGCCCTGCTGGCGCGAAACGATCCCGCAAAGGCGGCTCGCCGCCGCGCGCGCTACGGTGCCTTGTATGCACGGCATCCGCTCATCGCCGTGTCGCAGGGCGTGGGCGAGGATCTGCGAACGGCGCTCGGGCTGGAGACGCGCATCGCCGTGATCCCGAACCCGTTCGATCCGGAGTCGATCCACAAGCTGGCCGCCCTGCCCGAGCCTGCGCTGCCGGCCCGGCCCTATGTCATCCATGTCGGTCGCTTCAGCCCGCAGAAGCGCCACGACCTGCTGCTCGATGCCTGGGCGCGCCTGCCGCAGGCCCCCGAGCTGGTATTGCTCACCGCGCCGGATCCACGACTCGATCACATGATCGAGGCGCGTGGACTGAGTGGACGGGTGCGTGTCGCCGGTTTCCAGACCAATCCGTATCCCTGGATCGCCCGAGCGAGTCTGCTCGTGCTCTGTTCCGACCACGAGGGCCTGCCCAACGTGCTGCTGGAAGCGATGGCCTGCGGGACGCCAGTGGTGAGCACCGACTGCCCGTCCGGCCCACGCGAGATTCTCGCCGCCTTGCCGGAATGCCTCGTGCCTTGCGGCGATGCAGGTGCCCTTGCCCGGGCCGTCACACGCGCCCTTGCGCGCCCGCCCGAGTGTGACTGCGTGGATTTCGCTCCCTATGCCCCCGAGGCGGTCGCGGCGGCGTGGGAAGGCCTGGCAGGTTAGCTGCATGTGCGGAATCTTCGGGCTCATCGGCACCCCTTGGCGCGAGCAGGCCGATCGGGCGCTCGCGGCCATCGACTCACGCGGCCCGGACGAGCGGACGCTGGTCGACGTGGGCGAGGCGAGGCTCGGGCACACACGGCTTTCGGTGATCGACCTCGCCGGTGGACATCAGCCGATGCTGAGTCCGGACGGGTCGCTCGCGCTGGTCTTCAATGGCGAGATCTACAACTTCCTCGAACTGCGGGTCGAGCTGGAAGCGCGGGGCTACCGTTTCGCCACCCGCTCGGATACCGAGGTATTGCTGCATGGGTACTCGGCCTGGGGTGACGATCTACCCATTCGGCTCGACGGCATGTTCGCCTTCGCGGTATGGGACGTTCGCCGCAGGCAGCTCTTTGCCGCGCGCGACCGGCTGGGCATCAAGCCGTTTTTTTATGCCATGCACCCAGGGTTCGCGTTCGCCTCGACATTGGCCCCCCTGCTGCGGATCGAGGGCTTTCCGCATGAGCTCGACTGGCAGGCGCTGCGCGACTATCTTGCCTACCAGACCTGCCTCGCTCCGGCGAGCTTTCTCGCCGGAGTGGCGCAGTTACCGCCGGCCTGCCGGTTGCGCTGGGATGCCGTGTCGGGTCGTCTGGACGTCGTGCCCTACTGGACAATTCCGGAACCGGGCGAAACGAGCCTCGGGCGCGACGAACTGGTTGAACGGACCGACGCTGCTTTGCGTGAAAGCGTTCGCCGCCAGCTGGTGGCGGACGTGCCGTTGGGCGCGTTCCTGTCAGGCGGCATCGACTCCAGCCTGGTGGTGCGCTACATGGCCGAGGCGGGCGCTCGTCCAGTCAAGACCTTCAGCCTGCGCTTTGCGGAATCGGGCTTCGACGAGACCGCGCATGCACTGGCGGTCGCCGATCGCTTCGGCTGCGAGCACCAGGTGCTCGACGCGCCGAGGATCGACGCCGATGCCTTCACCGCCGCCATCGCCGATCTTGACCAGCCGCTCGCCGACCCGGCGTACGTCATGACCCACGCGCTTTCGCGGCTTACCCGCAGACACGTCACCGTGGCGCTGAGCGGTGATGGCGGCGATGAACTGTTCGCGGGCTATGGTCGCTATCGTATCCAGGCAGGTGATTTCCCCCGGCGTCACGGTCAATCGCTGCTGCGCGCGGCGGTGCTTAACGGCTGGCTGCCGGCCTCGCTGCTCAGACGAACCCTCTGGGGCGAGGAGCGCATGCTGTATCGTCAGGTCGAACTCGGGCCCTGGCCCGTGTCGCGCAAGAGTCTTGCCGCCTACCTGAGTCCGGACGTTCACGCCGCCTGCCGGATCGAGAACACGCTGGAGCGCTGGCGGACGCTCGCGCGAGGTTTCGCTGGACAGATGAATACCGCAAGGCTGATGCGCGCCGATCTGTGGACTTATCTCTCCGACAACTGCCTGGCGAAGACCGACCGCGCCAGCATGGCACACGGGTTGGAAGTGCGCGTTCCAATGCTCGGTAATCCGGTATTGGACCAGGTGCTCCAGTGGCCGGCTGGTGTGCATTTCGATACCGGCGGTGGCAAAGCCATTCTGCGCGAACTGGCTCGCCGTCACCTGCCGGAAGCGGTCTGGAATCGTCCCAAGCATGGTTTCTCCGTTCCGCTGAGAGCGCTTTTCAACGGCCCCTGGCGGGCGCCCGGCGAGGAGCTGACCTCCCGCTGTGGCGACATCGCCCCCTTCCTCGACGCCCGCGCGGTCAGCCGGCTCTGGAGTGACGCCCGCGCCGGCAAGGCTTCGCTGCGCCTGGCATATACATTCCTGGTACTGCTCATCTGGCTCGACCGCAACCGGCTCCCGAGCCGAACAGCCCCGGATCTCCGGAGCTGAAACCATGTCCCTGAGATCCGAGATCAGGCGCGCACGCCTCTACTACAAGTCCCTGCCGCTCATCTTCGCAGCGCTGGAGCTGCCCCTGCTCGCGCTCGTCCTCCCCTTGCTCACGACCGCCATCGGTTTCCGCACCAAGACCGGTGGCGTGCTCGAAGTGCCGCCGGGCGCGTGGCATCTGCTGCCGAACATGTGCCGGCTGGCGCAGATCGGTGCCGGCTGCCGCATCGAACCGGACTGCAAGCGCATCGAACTCGACGGCTACGTCTTTTTCTCGCCGCGTGAAGCGCGCGTCGAGGGCGACTTTCTGCGCGAGATCTTGCGCGACGACGTGTATCGCATGAAGGGCCGCAAGCTGGCCGGAAAGGTGGCGGTGGACATCGGCGCGTTCTTCGGCGACAGCTCGATTCCGATGGCGAAGCAGGGTGCGACCGTCTATGCGTTCGAACCGTCGGCAGCCTCGGGCGAACTGATGCGCCGCAACCTGAGCGCAAATGGCATCGGCGACGCGGTGCGCTTCTTCAACGTCGGCCTGTGCATGGGCACCCGCACGGAAATTGCAGGCGAGGACGAACTGGGGTTCGTAGACGCCATCCCGTTTCTCGCCGCCAATGTGCCTGCTGGCATCGACCTGTTGAAGATGGAATGCGAAGGCTGCGAGTACGCGCTGTTCGAGGACGCCCGCTTCCTCGATCACCTGGCGCCGCTCGACATCGTAATGGAATATCACCGGGGCGAGGCGCCCCTCGTCGAGATCCTGGAAGCGCGCGGCTACCGGGTGGAAGTTGCGCCCTGCGGCGATGCGGTCGGCTATCTCTACGCAACCTTGCCGGGCGGCCGCCGATGGACCGGGCCGCACAAGCCGTGATGCCGGAGCGACTGCGCGTCGGCCTGCTGGTCGATACGCTGGTGGGCGGAGGCGCCGAGCGCATGTCGCTCACCTTCGCCGAATGCTTCCGGGCGATGGGACACGACGCTCACGTGATCCTCCTGCGTGATGTCGTCGAGCATGACACCCGTGGCGTGCCGGTTCACGCGCTCTCCGACACGGCCCGGCTGCATGCGTTGCGGCCGCTCAACAAGCTGATGCTCGCCCGACGCCTGCGGCAAACGGTGCGGCGTATCGAGGCAGACGGCAAGCCGTTCGATTTCTTCATCTCCAATGCCGAGGACATGGATCGCATCTCGGCCATGGCGCGTCTGCCGACGGTCTTCATCCGATACCGCAATTCTCTGCTGCTGTTCCTGCGGGCAAAGGTCGGCAACGCCACCGGTGTGAAGCGGTACATCCGGGCCTGGCGCTGGATGCGCAAGTTCAGGCGCATCTACGGCGGACGCCATATCGTTGCCATCTCGAAGGCGATGGAACGGGAGCTCGTTCAGGATTGCGGCATCGAGCCGGCATCGATCACGACGATCTACAACCCGTTCGACTTCGAACGCATCCGCGCACTGGCGCAGGAACCGGTGGCGGACCTGCCCACCCAGCCTTATATCCTGTATGTCGCGCGCATGAGCGGGCGCAAGGACCAGGAAACGCTGATCCGGGCTTATGCCGAGGCGCGATTGCCGCACCTGTTGGTGTTGTTGGGCGGCACCACCAGTGCGAAGGAGGAGGCGTACCGCAAGCACATCGAGACGCTCATCGCCGAGCTCGGACTCGGCGGCCGGGTATTGATGCCGGGTTTCCGCGCCAACCCCTATCCCTGGATACGGCATGCGGCCCTGTTCGCCCTGTCCTCGCGCAGCGAGGGCCTGCCGCTGGTGCTGGTGGAGGCGCTGATCCTCGGCACCCCGGTGGTGAGCACCGACTGCCCGACTGGCCCGGGCGAGATCCTGGCCGGGGATCTGGCGCGTTTCCTCTCGCCGGTCGGCGACGTGCCGGCGCTTGCAGCCAACCTGCGCGCGGCCCTCGCCGGCTATCCGAAGATCGATCCGGCGCTCCTGGAGCGCTTTCGGGATGACTACGCCATCAATCGGTATCTGGCGCACTTCCGGAGGATCACAGGCGGTCGGGACCGAGCCACGCGAGCGCCCGCGGGCTCGATGAGAAGCAGGTAGAATGCGCGCCAGTCTGCCGGGTCGCTCGACGGCACGACCCGTTCGTACGTCGGTGCGCGCGGTAGCGCGAAATCAGGGATGGAGTGCCAGCAAGGTGCAAATTGCCAGTTTTGACGTCCCGCAACATGTTTTTGTCATCGCCGAAATCGGCATCAACCACAATGGCGAAATCGAAATCGCGAAGCGTCTGATCGACATGGCCATGCGCTGCGGTTGCGATGCGGTCAAGTTCCAGAAGCGCAGCATCGACATCGTTTACACGAAGGAAATGCTCGATTCGCCCCGTGAGAGCCCCTGGGGCGCGACGCAACGCGCGCAAAAGGAGGGACTGGAATTCGGCAAGGCCGAGTACGACGAGATCGATCGCCAATGCCGCCAGAGGGGTATCGAATGGTTCGCGTCGGCGTGGGACATCCCGAGCCAGCTCTTCCTGCGCGACTACGGCTTGAAGCGCAACAAGATCGCATCTGCCATGGTGACCCACCCTGAGTTCCTGGAGGTGGTGGCCGAGGAGAAAAAGCCCGTTTTCCTTTCCACCGGCATGTGCACCTACGAGGAGATCGACCGCGCCGTTGCCGTTTTCGGCAAGCAGGGCTGCCCGGTCACCCTGATGCACGCGGTGTCCGAGTATCCCGCCCCGGAAGAGATCCTGAACATCGCCTGCATGCATGCCCTGCGCGAGCGCTACGGCTTGCCCGTCGGCTACAGCGGCCATGAGGCCTCGGTGTCGCCGAGCGTGATCGCCTCCGCCCATGGGGCGGTCGCCATCGAGCGCCACGTCACCCTCGACCGCGCCATGTATGGCAGCGATCAGTCCGCTTCGCTCGAAGAAGCCGGCCTGCGCGACATGGTCGCCATGATCCGCAAGATCGCCATGGTTCTGGGGGACGGCGAAAAACGCATCACCGTCAAGGAAGAGGGCGTTGCCAGCAAACTTCGCTACTGGAATCCAAGATAGCAGCAAGGCATGGCGAGTAAGCGCGTCGTGCTGGTGATCCAGGCCCGGATGGGATCCGCCCGACTGCCTGGCAAGTCGATGATGGACCTCGCCGGTGCGCCCCTGGTCGGGCGCATCCTGGAGCGTGTCAAGCGCTGCCGGAGGATCGACGAAATCGTCCTGGCCATCCCGGATACCGCCAGCGATGCGGTGCTCGGCGACTTGGGCCGGCGCTACGGGGTCGCCGTCTTCACGGGTCCGGAAAACGATCTGGTGGAACGCTATTATCAGGCCGCGCTCGCCTTCGATGCTGATATCGTGGGGCGGCTGCCGGCCGACAATGCCACCCCGGAACCGGAGGAGATCGACCGCATCGCCGACCACCACCGCATGCTCGGCCGCCGAGGTTTTTCCTCCAATCTCACCACGGTGGGCGACAATGGCTATCCGGATGGCATTGGCGCGGAGATGTTCGATTTTTCCCTGCTCGCCGAGGCTCGGCAAAGGCATTCCGATCCGCGCCGGCGCGAGCATGTCCACCTCAACTTCTTCGACTATTCGACACAGACGCCGGTGGATGCCGACTGGTGTCCGGTCAGCACCGTAGCCTGTCCGCCGGAATTTGCACGTCCAGATCTCGTGCTGGATGTCAATACGCAGGCGCAGTACGAGTTCATGCGCCAGCTCTACGAAGCGTTGTACCCGAAGAATCCGGAGTTCCACATCACGGACATCCTCGCCTGGTACGACAACATCTACCGGCCGCAGCATCCGCAGCCCGAGCCATGCCCCAGCTGACCTACTGTTTCGATATCGATGGCACCCTGTGTACCAATACCGAGGGTGACTACGAGCATGCCGAGCCTTACCCGGATGTGATCGCCGAGGTGAATCGCCTGTTCGATGATGGCCATACCATCATGCTGCTGAGCGCGCGCGGCACGACCACCGGCATCGACTGGCGTCCGGCCACGGAGCGCCAGTTGGCGGCATGGGGCGTCCGCTATCACGTTCTCCATCTCGGCAAACCCAGCGCCGATGTCTATGTCGACGACAAGGCGATCAATGCGCTCACCTGGCGCCGCGACGGCTTTGTCAGCGAAGCCGAAGCGCTCATCATGGAAAGGAAATTCAGCGGATGAATGCCTCAGGTCGCGTCGTCTTTTTCAACGGCCAGCTCGTTCCCGAGGCCGAGGCCCGCATCTCGATCTACGACTCGGCGCTGATGTTCGGCGACATGGTGTTCGAGATGACCCGCTCGTTCGGCAAACGGCAGTTCAAGCTGCGCGAGCATGTCGAACGGCTGTATGCCGGCATCAGGATCCTGCGCATCCCGCTTTCCATGACGCCGGAGGAGATGGAGCAGGCGTGCCAACAGACCATCGAGGCGAACGATCCGCTGTTCGCGGCCGACGACGAGCATCGGCTGATGATCGACGTGTCGCGCGGCCTGCTCGGCATCTACCAGGACGTGGCCGGCCTGCAGAAGGGGCCGAATGTCATCATCGCCGACTTTCCGCTGCGCTGGACGGTCGCCGGAATGAGCAAGCTGTTCGACACCGGCATCAACGCGGTCATCACTTCGCAGCGCGCCATTCCGGCGAGCCTGCTGGATCCGAAGATCAAGAATCGCAGCCGCATCCATTATCTGATGGCCAACATCGAGGCCTCGCGGATTCCCGGCGACAACAACTGGGCGCTGCTGCTCGACCCGGACGGGTTCGTCGCGGAGGGCACGGGAGACAACTTTTTCATCGTCAAGGACGGGGTCGTGATCACGCCGGAGGGCCGCAACATCCTGCGCGGCATCTCCCGCGCCTACCTCATCGAGGAACTGTGCCCGCAGCTCGGCATCCCGGCGATGGAGAAGAACATCGATGCCTACGACGTTCATACGGCGGACGAGGCCTTCATGACCGGCACGCCGTTCTGCATGCTGCCGGTCACGGCCCTCGACGGCAACCCGATCGGTGCCGGCCGCGTCGGCCCGATTTTCACCGCCTTGCTCGAACGCTGGGGTGCCGAGGTCGGCGTCGACATCCCCGGCCAGATCCGGGCCTGGGATGCCGTTCGGCCGCGTGCGGCGGCGGACGCGCCCACCCCCTACCGCTTTAAGTCGAGGTGAGCCATCCCGTCGGCATCATGCAGGGGCGCCTGCTGCCGCCCTTCGAAGGCCGCTTCCAGGCCTTTCCCGCTGTCGGCTGGCAGGAGGAATTTCCGCGCGCGCGGGCGGCGGGCCTCGCCGGCATCGAGTGGATCTACGAGATCCCTCACGAGGATGAGAATCCCTTGCGCACCGATGAGGGACTGGCGCAGATGCGGCGGCTGATGGGGGAGACCGGGGTCCTCGTGCGTTCCATTTGCGCAGACTGTTACATGCAGTCCCCTCTGGTGGTGGATGGACGACCGCAACGGATCAGGGTCGATCACCTCGAATGGCTGCTTGCACGCGCGGCGGCGCTCGGTGCGTGGTATGTCGTCCTGCCCTTCGTCGATGCGTCCTCGCTGAGGACTGCTGCCGATCGCGATGCGCTCCGGGCGGTCCTGGGCGAGGTGCTGCCCGTGGCCCGGAGGCTCGGGGTGGAAATCCACCTCGAAACCGATCTTCCGCCACAGGAATTCACGGGGATGCTGGCCGGATTCGACGACCGCTGGCTGAAGGCGAATCATGACATCGGCAACAGCGCCGCGCTCGGCCACGACCCGGACGAGGAGCTGCGCATCCTCGGCCCGAGGATCGGCAGTGTGCACGTGAAGGATCGCGTCCTGCGTGGCGCAAGCGTCGCCCTGGGCACCGGAAACGCCGACTTTCCGAGCTCGTTCCGCCTGCTGCGCGCCGCCGGCTACGCGCGCCCCTTCATCCTGCAGGCCTCGCGTGGCGTTGAAGGCGAGGAAACGACCTGGGCCGGCCACAACCGCGAATTCGTCGAGCGGCAATTGGCCGCGCTGCCATGAATCTCGGCCTGACCGACAAGGTGGCCCTGGTCTCCGGTGCCAGCCGCGGCATCGGCTTTGCGATCGCCGCCGGCTTCGCGGCGGAGGGCTGCAAGGTTGCCATCACGGCCCGGAATCAAGGCCTGCTGCACGCCGCCGCCGAACGCCTGGCGGACAGCGCCGGCGCCGGCAGGGTCCTCGCCATCGCGGCCGACATGGCCGACGAGGGGGCGGTTGCCGACCTGCTGGAACGCGTCGAATCCCGCCTCGGGCCGGTCGATGCGGCCGTGGCCAATGCCGGCAGCGGCGCGGCGCGCGACGGGATCGAGCTGACGCGGTCCGACTGGCAGGCGGCGCTCGATGCGAACCTGTTCCCGGCGGTGGTGCTGGCCGGCGCGCTGCTGCCGCGGATGGCCGCCCGCAGGCAGGGCAGCCTGACACTGGTGAGCTCGATCGCCGGTATCGAAGCCATCGGCGCGCCCATTCCCTACGCGGCCGCGAAGGCGGCGCTGGATGCGGCCGTCAAGGGCTATGCGCAATGGGTGGGCGCAGCCGGTGTGCGGGTCAATGCCGTGGCGCCCGGCAATGTCTTTTTCCCCGGCGGATCCTGGGCCCGGAAGTTCGAGGATGCCGGAAGCAAAGCCCTGTTCCTCGAGTACATCGAGCGTGAGGTGCCACTGCGCCGCTTCGCCACTCCACGGGAGATCGCCGATGTCGTGGTCTTCCTGGCCTCTGCCCGGGCCGGCTTCGTGACCGGTGCCGTGGTGGCGGTCGACGGCGGCCAGCTTCGTTCCGTTTGAGTCGATCGATGTCTGCGATCTGTTATCTCTGCGGCAGCGGCCGGCGGCATCGCAAGGAAGGCCGCGTGCGGGACGCCCCCGAACTCCCGATCTGGGAGTGCGAGGGATGCGGGCTGGTCTCTCTCGGCGCGGGAGTGGGTCGCGACGGCGATTTCTATGCGGATTCCGGCATGCACGGGAGCGAGGCGCCGGATGCGCAGGCCTGGTTGCGGGAGAGCGAGCGTGACGACCGCCGGAGGATCGCGTTCCTGGCGAGCAGGCTGGCGGGCAGCAGGCTACTCGACTTCGGTTGCGGCGCCGGGGGCTTCCTGGCCCATGCGGGAGCGCTTGCGACGAGCGCCACCGGTATCGAACCGGAGCGCCGTCTCGCCGGGCATTTCCGAGCTCTCGGCCTGACGGTGCACAGCGACCTCGGGGCGCTGCCGGAGGACAGCCGGTTCGACCTGATCACCGCCTTCCATGTCATCGAGCATCTCGCCGATCCGCGCGAGATCCTGCGGCGACTGGCGGCGCGGCTCGCAGATTCGCGCTCCGGGTTGATCGTCGAGGTGCCAGCCGCAACCGATGCCCTGCTGAGCCTCTACCGCAGCAGCTCCTTCTCGAATTTCACCTATTGGAGCTGCCATCTCTACCTGTTCGATGCTTCCACCCTGCGCCGGCTCGCCGAACAGGCCGGCTTGCGCGTCGACTTCATCCGCCAGGTCCAGCGTTATCCGCTTTCCAACCACCTGCATTGGCTCGCCGCCGGCCGGCCGGGCGGACACCGGACCTGGGCCTTCCTCGATACCCCGGAACTGGAGCGGGCCTACGAATCGACCCTTGCCTCGCTCGGATTGTGCGATACCCTGATCGCCGGATTCGCCCTTGCATCGGAATGATTCCGCAGCCCGTGCGAACAGACCTCCCGAGTGCTGCGGACCGCGGCCGATCCCTTTTGCGTCGAGCACCGGCGGTGCAGCAGACGCCGCGCAAGGGCGAGTACATCGAAGCGCTGGAGGCCTCCGGATGAGCCGAACCGCACGCGTGCGTGACGCCTTCGATCTCGACGGACGCGTCGTGGTCATCACCGGGGGCGCGGGACTGCTCGGTGTCCGTCATGCGGAGGCGGTTGCCGAGCTGGGCGGCATCCCGTGGCTGGTCGACATCGATGCCGGACGTGCAGAAGCGGCGGCGGCGTCGGTGCGCAAGGCGTTCGGTGGTGCCGCGGTCGGCGCGCTCGCCGACATCCGCTCGGCGGAGGCCGTCGGCCTGCTGCGGGACGAGATCCTGGCCCGGCATGGGCGGATCGACGCCCTGATCAACAACGCCGCCAACAATCCCAAGGTCGAGGCCGGCACCGGCGGCGAGCACTGGTCACGCTTCGAGAACTTTCCTCTCGATGTCTGGAACGAGGACATCGCGGTGGGGCTGACCGGTGCCTTCCTGTGCAGCCAGGTCTTCGGAACCGCGATGGCGGCGGCGGGCCGCGGCGTGATCCTGAACATCGCCTCCGATCTCGGTCTGATCGCGCCCGACCAGCGCATCTACCGCGAGCCCGGCGAGAGTGTCGATGGCCAGAGGGTGAAACCGGTCACCTACTCGGTGGTGAAGGCCGGTCTGATCGGGCTGACACGTTATCTCGCCACCTACTGGCCGCATCGCGGAGTGCGCGCCAACGCCCTCGCGCCGGGCGGCGTCTTCGCCGGGCAGGACGAGGGTTTCGTTCAACGCCTCACCAACCTCATCCCGATGGAACGCATGGCCGATCCGGACGAGTACAAGGCGGCGGTGGCGTTCATGATCTCCGATGCCTCCAGCTACATGAATGGTGCGGTGATTTCGATCGACGGCGGCCGGACGGTCTGGTGATCGTGAAGGAACTCAAGAGGCGCGTTCGGCCGCGATGGGTCAGCGATGTGCGCGGGTGCCTGGTGTCGCGCCACCGCCTCGCGGGACTGACGCGGCGTTTCGGGCTGCGCCCCCTGTCCGGCAATCCGCTCGCCCGCGTGAAGAAGAGCGACACCCTGTTCATCCTCGGCAGCGGCGATTCCATCAACGAGATCCGCGCCCAGGAGTGGTCGCAAATCTCGTCGGCCGATTCGCTCGGATTCAACGGCTGGTATCTGCACGCGTTCGTGCCTTCGGTATTCGTCACCGAGCCGGGCAAGGATCTCGACCAGCTCGCGCTCGAATATGCCAGTATCGAAAAGCGCTACGCGGGGCGAGACACCCCGATCCTGATCAAGGATATGGAACGCTACCGCCGGGAGGAGATGGCGTCCATCCTGGAGGTGATGCCGCGCCGATTGCACCCGCGGATCGCGCTGACCTGGGACTGGGAACTCCGCGAGGACGACCCCGCTCGATTCAGCGCCAGGCTTGCCCGGCTGGCGCGCCTGGGCATCGTCACCGGCGCCGGTTACCCGGTGATCCGGACTCGATCCTCGGTGTTCTACTTGCTCGTGCTTGCACTGCGCGCGGGCTACCGGCGGATCGTGCTTTGCGGCATCGATCTCAACGGTTCGGAATATTTCTATGAAGCGTGCCGGTCTTCGCTCGAAGCCGAAGGCTATTGGGTACCCCCGCGGCGACCGCTGAGCGCGACTCACAAGACCGAAGACCCCGGCTTCGGACCGGTGACCGTCTCGGTGGCGCTCGATGCGCTGCATGCCGAAGTGCTGCACAAGCTGGATATCTCGCTGTATGTCGCATTCCGGTCCTCCAAGTTGTACTCGATCTTTCCCGCCTACTTCGGCCGCTAGCCGATCGAGCGCAGGCACGCGATCTGCTCTGAGCCTCGCCCGCTTCGCAGAATCCGCCACGCCGCACGCACGAGGTGACATGGCAGACGCGCCACGCAGGATTCTGGTCATCCGCCGGGACAACATCGGCGATCTGGTCTGCACGACGCCGCTGTTCAGCGCACTGCGGAGCTATTTTCCGCAGGCCCGGATCGCGGCGCTGGTCAACAGCTACAACGCCCCGGCACTCGCGGGCAATCCTGATGTCGACGCGGTTTTCGAGTACACGAAGGCCAAGCACCGCGCTGCCGGGCAATCGGTCGCGCGGCTCTATCTCGACCGATTGCGGCTCGTCACCCGGTTGCGCCGCGCCCGCTTCGATTGTGCGCTGCTGCCCGGCGGTGCGCAGGCGAGCGCCCTGCGCTTCGCGCGGCTCGCTGGCGTGCGCCGCGTGTTGATTCGTTCAGCGCACGCCGCGGGCCATGAGGTCGAATGTACCTGCTCGCTGTTGCGGCAGATGGGACTGGATCCGACGCCGCCGCCCCTGGTGCTGTCCGCCGATGCCCTGCGCGTGGCGGAGCTGTCGCGCCGTGTTCACGGCTGCCTCGGCTTCACACCACGACGGTTGATCGGGATCCACATCAGCGCCCGCAAGCCTGCGCAGCGTTGGCCGGGCGAGCGCTTCGTCACACTCATCCGCAGGCTGGCGCTGCCCGCCGATGCCGCCATCGCGCTGCTGTGGGCACCGGGCGGCGAGGACGATCCGCGACATCCGGGCGACGACGGCAAGGCGGCCCGCATCCTTCGGGAGGCGGGCGGGGCGCCGGTAGTGGCGCTGCCGACCCGCGCGTTGGATGAGCTCATCGCCGCCTTGGCCCTGTGCGACCGGGTCGTGTGCTCCGACGGCGGCGCGATGCACCTCGCGGCCGGCTTGGGCAAACCGATCGTGTGTCTGTTCGGCAACTCGGACGCCGGGCGCTGGCACCCGTGGGGCGTGCCCTATGAGCTGATCCAGCCGGATTCGCGGGACGTGGCGGACGTGACGGTCGATGAGCTCTACGCGGCGATCGAACGTCTGGAAGCCCGCATTGCAGCGGCAGCCGGCCTTGCGTGACGGCGGGCGCGGCGAGGCAGCGGGCGTCTACTCGCGGTCCCGGCTCCCCAGCCCCAGCCTCTCCCAGATCGTGCAGGTGAGGCCGGCCTGGTTGAGCGTGTAGAAGTGCAGGCCGGGGGCGCCGGCGGCGAGCAGGCGCTCGCACAGGGCGGTGACGACATCGAGGCCGAAGGAGCGCACGCTGGCGGCGTCGTCGCCGAAGCTCTCGAACTTCTTGCGCATCCAGCGCGGGATCTCGGCGCCGCAGGCATCCGAGAAGCGGGCGATCTTCGTGAAGTTCGCGATCGGCATGATGCCGGGGACGATCGGAACATCGACGCCGATCGCCGCGCACTCGCCGACGAAGTGCTCGTAGGCGTCGGCGTTGTAGAAATACTGCGTGATGGCGGAATCGGCGCCGGCCTCGACCTTGCGCTTGAAGTTGGCCAGATCCTCGGCCGGGCTCTTCGCCTGCGGATGGTATTCCGGGTAGGCCGCGACCTCGATGTGGAACCAGTCGCCGGTGCGTTCGCGGATGAAGCTGACCAGCTCGTTCGCATAGCGGAATTCGCCCGCGGCCGCCATCCCGGAGGGCAGGTCGCCGCGCAGCGCGACGATGCGCCGCACGCCGGCTTCGCGGTAGCGATCGAGCAGAGCCGCGATGTTCTCGCGCGTCGAGCCGATGCACGACAGGTGCGGCGCGGCGCACAGGCCCTCGGCCTGGATTTCAAGCACCGTCTCCAGCGTGTGCTTGCGGGTGGAGCCGCCGGCGCCGAAGGTGCAGGAGAAGAACGCCGGCTCGAGCTGGGCGAGCTGCCTGCGGGTGGCGCGCAGCTTCTCGACGCCCTCCGCGGTCTGCGGCGGGAAGAACTCGAAGCTGAAGGTGCGCGCCATTCCGAACTCCCCGAAGAATCTCGAGATTCGAAACCCGAAACTCGAAACCCGGCCGATCGGGCAGGCCGGTTCAGTACCGGTAGTACTCGGGCTTGTAGGGGCCTTCCTTCGGCACGCCGATGTAGGCCGCCTGCTCGGCGGTGAGTTCGGTGAGCCGTACGCCGATCCTGCCGAGGTGCAGGCGCGCGACCTTCTCGTCGAGGTGCTTGGGCAGCACGTAGACCTTCTTCGCGTACTTCTCCGGGTGGCTGAACAGTTCGATCTGCGCGAGGCACTGGTTGGTGAAGGAGCTGGACATCACGAAGCTCGGATGCCCGGTGGCGCAGCCCAGATTCACCAGCCGGCCCTCGGCCAGCATGATGATGCGGTGCCCGTCGGGGAACACCACGTGATCGACCTGCGGCTTGATGTTCTCCCAGCGGTAGCGGCGCAGGCTCGCGATGTCGATCTCGGAATCGAAGTGCCCGATGTTGCACACGATGGCGTTGTTCTTCATCGCGCACAGGTGCTCGTGGGTGATGACATCGAGATTGCCGGTGGCGGTGACGAAGATGTCGGCAGCCGCCGCGGCATCTTCCATCCTCACCACGCGGTAGCCTTCCATCGCCGCCTGCAGCGCGCAGATCGGGTCGATCTCGGTCACCCAGACGGTCGCGCCCAGTCCGCGCAGCGACTGCGCGCAGCCCTTGCCGACGTCGCCGTAGCCGCACACCACTGCGGTCTTGCCGGCGATCATCACGTCGGTGGCGCGCTTGATGCCGTCGACGAGCGACTCGCGGCAGCCGTAGAGGTTGTCGAACTTGCTCTTGGTCACCGAGTCGTTGACGTTGAAGGCGGGGAAGGGCAGCCGGCCTTCCTTCTCCATCTGGTAGAGGCGGTGCACTCCGGTGGTGGTCTCCTCGGTCACCCCGCGGATGCCTGCGAGCACCTTCGAGTACCAGCCGGGCCGTGCCGCGAGGCGCTTGCGGATCGCCGCGAAGAGCACCTTTTCCTCCTCGCTCGAGGGATTGGCGATGAGCCCGGGATCGGATTCCGCGCGGCTGCCCAGGGTGACCAGCAGGGTCGCGTCGCCGCCATCGTCGAGGATCATGTTCGGGCCGCCCCCCTCGCCCCACTCCAGGATGCGGTGGGTGAAGTCCCAGTACTCCTCGAGCGATTCGCCCTTGTAGGCGAACACCGGGATTCCGGCGGCGGCGATCGCGGCCGCGGCATGGTCCTGGGTGGAGAAGATGTTGCACGAGGCCCAGCGCACCTGTGCCCCGAGCTCCCGCAGGGTCTCGATCAGCACCGCCGTCTGGATCGTCATGTGGAGGCTGCCGGCGATGCGCGCGCCATCGAGCGGGCGCGATGCGGCGTACTCCTCGCGCACGGCCATCAGGCCGGGCATCTCGGTCTGCGCGATGGCGATTTCCTTCCGGCCCCAGTCTGCGAGGGCGGGATCGCTGATCCGGCAATCTGCCGGCAGGGAGGCGGCTTGCGCTGCTGCGGTCATTTCGATGTTCCTTCTGCGATTGTCGGGAGCGCCGGAAAAGCAAACGGCGCTCCAAACCGGTTCAAGGGTTTGAGAGCGCCGTTGTTGCCTGCCGAGCCTGGCCCTTGCGGGTCGCAACGCTCCTCGGTCGGATGCGATTCTACTGCACGAGCGCCGGCTCGCGCAGCCCGGCGGCCTCGCGCAGGGCTTCGGCCCGGTCGGTGCGCTCCCAGGTGAACTCGGGTTCGTCGCGCCCGAAGTGGCCGTAGGCGGCGGTCTTCGAGTAGATCGGGCGCAGCAGGTCGAGGTTGCGGATGATGGCCTTCGGCCGCAGGTCGAAGTGCTCGGCCACCAGCTCCGCGATCCGCTCATCGCTCAGCCGCCCGGTGCCGAAGGTATTGACCATCAGCGACACCGGCCTCGCTACGCCGATGGCATAGGCGACCTGGAGTTCGCAGCGATCGGCGAGGCCCGCGGCGACGAGGTTCTTCGCGGCGTAACGGCAGGCGTAGGCCGCCGAGCGGTCGACCTTGGAGGGATCCTTGCCGGAGAAGGCGCCGCCGCCGTGGCGCGCCGCGCCGCCGTAGGTGTCGACGATGATCTTGCGGCCGGTGAGCCCGCAGTCGCCGTGCGGCCCGCCGACCACGAAGCGGCCGGTGGGGTTGACCAGATAGCGCACCTTGCCCGCGAGCAGCTCGGGCGGCAGGACGGGCTTGACGATCTCCTCGATCACCGCCTCGGAAATTCTCTCGTGCGAGACCTCCGGGCTGTGCTGGGTCGAGACCACCACGGTGTCGATGGCCGCCGGCTTCCCATCGACGTAGCGAACGGTGAGCTGGCTCTTGCCGTCGGGGCGCAGCCACGGCAGCCGGCCGTCCTTGCGCAGCTCGGCCTGACGCTGCATGATGCGATGCGCATAGTAGATCGGCAGCGGCATCAGGCTCGCGGTTTCGCGGCAGGCATAGCCGAACATCAGTCCCTGGTCGCCGGCGCCCTGGTCGAGCGCATCGTCGGAAGCGTTGTCGACGCCCTGCTTGATGTCGGGAGACTGGCGGTTGAGCGCGGTGAGCACGCCGCAGGACTTGTAGTCGAAGCCGGTCTCGGAGTCGTCGTAGCCGATGCGCCGCACCGCCTCGCGCGCGATCTCCATGTAATTGATGTGCGCGCTGGTGGTGATCTCGCCCGAGATCACCACCAGGCCGGTCGTGACCAGCGTCTCGCAGGCGACCCGGCCGTAGGGGTCCTGGGCTAGAATCGCGTCCAGGACGGCGTCGGAGATCTGGTCGGCCACCTTGTCCGGATGGCCTTCGGAAACCGACTCGGAAGAAAACAGATATTCGATGCTCATGATTTCCCGCTCCGTGTCTGAGTACATCCCGTTGAAACCGGCGTTACCGGCCCCGGACGCGGGAGCTGGTGACGCTTTAGCAGTACTTGTAGGCCGCCCCGCAAGTTGTCCGTTTAACTCGGCGGAGCCGCGATTCTAGTTTGTCCTTCGCCGCGCGGTCAAACGAGACTTCCCGCGACCTGCCGGCGGCCGGCACGCTGTTTCGTCTCGCCGGGCGCCTGCCGCTGCGCGTGCTCCACAGGCTCGGGGCGGCGCTCGGCTGGGCCGTGTGGCTTTCCTCCCCGACCTACCGCAGGCATCTGAGGGAGAACCTGGCCGCGGCTTTTCCCGATGCGCCGGCCGGGCTCGCCCGCAGCGCGATCGCGCACGCCGGGCGCGCGATCGCCGAGCTGCCGCGGGTGTGGCGCGGCCCGCGCGAGGACACCCTGGCGCTGGTACGCGAGGTGATCGGCTGGGATCTGGTGGAGGCGGCCCGCAGGCGCGGCGAGGGCATCGTGTTCCTTACGCCGCATCTCGGCTGCTTCGAGATCAGCGCGCGCTACTACGCCTGTTTCGCGCCGATCACCGTGCTCTACCGGCCGCCGAAGCGGCGCGCGCTCGCCCGTCTGGTGGAGCAGGCGCGCGCGGGCGGGAACCTGAGGCTCGCGCGCGCCGATCTGGGCGGTGTCCGCGAACTGCTGCGCGCCCTGAAGCGGCACGAGGCGATCGGCATGCTGCCCGACCAGGTGCCCGGAGGCGGGGAAGGGGTGTGGGCGGAGTTCTTCAACCGTCCCGCCTACACCATGACGCTCGCCGCGCGGCTCGCTGCGGTCGGCGCGACGCTGCTGCTCGCCCATGCTGAGCGATTGCCGGCCGGGGCCGGTTTCCGGCTCGCCCTGCGCGCCCCCGGACCGCTGCCTCCCGGCCCGCCCGCCGTGCAGGCTGCCGCCATCAACCGCATGCTCGAATCCCTGATCCGTTCCTGTCCGCAGCAGTACCTGTGGGGTTACAACCGCTACAAGCGACCCGCGGGAGCTCCGGAGCCCGCGGGCGCGGCACCGGGCGCGGGGGATCGGCGATGCTGAGCCGCATCGCGGTGGCGATGCTGTGGCTCGCGCATCTGCTGCCGCTGCCGCTGCTCTCGGCATGCGGAAACGCGGCCGGGGTGGCCGCGTACGCGCTGGCGCGCGAGCGGCGCCGGGTGGCGCTGACCAACCTCGGCCTGTGCTTCCCCGGACTCACCCAGCGCGAACGCGATCGCCTTGCGCGCAGCCATTTCCGGGTGCTCCTGCGCAGCCTGCTGGAACGCGGCCTGTGCTGGTGGGCAGCCGAGCGGCGCATCCGCCGCATCGTGCGCATCGACGGGCTGGAACACTTGCGCGCGCTCCGGGGTCAGCCGGTGATCCTGCTCGTGCCGCATTTCGTCGGCCTCGATCTCACGGCGACCCGGCTCGCGCTGGAGATCGACGCCGTGAGCGTGTATTCCAGCCAGAAGAATCCGGTCATCGACGCTCTACTCTATCGCGGGCGCACGCGCTTCGGCGACCAGCGCATCGTTTCCCGCCAGCAGGGCATGCGCGCGGTAGTGCGCGGCCTGAAGGAAGGCCGCCCGCTGTTCTACCTCCCCGACATGGACTACGGGCCGCGGGACGCGATCTTCGTGCCCTTCTTCGGCGTGCCTGCGGCCACCGTGCCGGGCGTGTCACGCCTCGCGCGCCTGACCGGGGCCCGCGTGCTCGCGTGCATCGCCCGCATGCTGCCCGGCGGGCGCGGCTACCGGCTGGAGATCGGCGCGCCGTGGACAGATTTTCCGGGTGCGAACCCGGAAGCCGACACCCGCCGCATGAACGCCTTCATCGAGGAGGCGGTCGGCACCATGCCGGAGCAGTACTACTGGGTGCACAAGCGCTTCAAGACCCGCCCGCCGGGCGCGCCGCGTCTCTACTGACGTAGAATCGTCCCCCATGGCTGCTGATCGCGAACCGGTGGGCCGCGCATGAAGCTGCGCTTCACCAAGATGCACGGGCTCGGCAACGACTTCGTCGTCATCGACGCGGTGCACCGGCCGGTGGAGATCGACGCCGCCTGCGCCCGCGCGCTCGCCGACCGCCATTTCGGCGTGGGCTGCGACCAGGTCCTGCTGGTGGACAAGCCGACGCGGCCCGGCGCCGATTTCCGCTACCGTATCTTCAACGCCGACGGCGGCGAGGTCGAGCAGTGCGGCAACGGCGCGCGCTGTTTCGCGCGCTTCGTCCATGACAAGGGGCTGAGTTCGAAGCGCGAGATTCCGGTCGAGACTCGCGCCGGGATCATCGTCCTGCGGCTGGAGGACGGCGGCGAGGTCACGGTCGACATGGGTGCGCCGCAGTTCGCTCCCGCGCGCGTGCCCTTCGCCAGCGACAGCGGCGCGCTCGTGCAGCCGCTCGCGGTCGGAGACGAGACGGTCTACATCACCGCGGTCTCGATGGGCAATCCGCATGCGGTGCAGGTGGTGGCCGACGTCGAAGCGGCGCCGGTCCTCGAGGAGGGAAGCCGCATCGCCACGCACGAGCGCTTCCCGCGGGGCGCGAACGCGGGCTACCTCCAGGTGCTCGACCGCCATCGCATCCGGCTGCGCGTGTTCGAGCGCGGCGCCGGCGAGACGCTGGCGTGCGGGAGCGGCGCCTGCGCGGCGGTGGTCACCGGCATTGCGCGCGGACTGCTGGCGAGCCCGGTGCGCGTCGAGATGCGCGGCGGAGAACTGGGAATCGCATGGGACGGCGAGGGCCGCGCGGTGCGCATGACCGGTCCTGCGGTGACCGTGTTCGAGGGCGAAATCGAATTGCCATGACAGGAAGGCCGACCATGCGAGCCGACGAAGTCGCGCGCTATCTCCAGGACAATCCGGGTTTCTTCAACGAGCATGCCGAGATGCTGGCCCATGTATGCATCCCGCATCCGCACGGCGGGCGCGCGATCTCGATCACCGAACGGCAGATCCTCACGCTGCGCGAGCGCGCGAAGAGCCTCGAAGCGAAGCTCGCCGAGCTGATCCGGTTCGGCGAGGAGAACGATGCCATCGGCGAGAAGGTTCACCGCCTGGCGCTGGCGCTGCTCTCCGCTCCCGATCTGACCGCGGTGCTGCGCGAGATCCGCGGCCACCTGCGGGAGGATTTCGCGGTCCCGCATGTGGCCCTGCGCGTGTGGGGCGGCGCGGTCGGACACCAGGGCGATGCGTTCGCGCCGGTGGCCGAGGCCGAGCGGCTGTTGGTGGCCGATCTGCCCCGCGCGCGCTGCGGGCCGGTTGCGGGAAACCCCGCCGCGGCCTGGTTCGGCGAAGACGTTCAGGTGCGCTCCATGGCGCTGGTGCCGATTCGCCGCGAGCGACAGACCATCGGCGCGCTCGTCCTGGGCAGCGAGGAAACCGAGCGCTTCTATCCCGAGATGGGCACGCTGTTCCTGAACCGGATCGGCGAGCTCGTCGCCACCGCGCTGGTGCGCGAGCTTGGCTGAGAGCGCGGGCGGGCGCGACCTGCTCGCCGCGTATCTCGACGAGCTCGGGGCCGAGCGCAGGCTCTCGCCGCATACCCTGGCCGCGTACGGGCGCGACCTCGCGCGCCTGCGCGCGCTCGCCGCCGGCGCGCCCGAGGCGCTCGATGCACCCGGCATCCGGCGCGCCGCGGCCGCGCTCGCCGCCAGGGGCCTGTCGGGGCGCAGCATCGGCCGCACGCTCTCGGCCTGGCGGGGCTTCTTCCGCTGGCTCGTGCGCAGGCATGTCGTCGGCGCCGATCCGTGTTCCGGCCTCCACCCGCCGAAGTCGAAGCGCAGCCTGCCCGCGGTGCTGTCGCCGGATCAGGCCCAGGCGCTGCTCGACTGCGAGGCTCACGGAATCCTGGAAGTGCGTGACCATGCGATGTTCGAGCTCTTCTATTCGTCGGGCCTGCGCCTTTCCGAACTCGCCGGTCTCGATCTGGCCGAAGCAGCCGGGATCGCCACGGGCGAGGTCGCCGTCACCGGCAAGCGCGGCAAGAAGCGCATCGTGCCGGTGGGGCGCCAGGCGCGCGCGGCTCTGGAACGCTGGCTCGCGCAGCGGGGCGCGCTGGCGCACACCGGCGAGCCTGCGCTGTTCGTCGGCCGGCGCGGGGTCCGGCTGTCGCGGCGGATGATCGAGCTGCGGCTGGCGCGCTGGGCGCGGCTGCGCGGCACGCCGCTCGGCGTCCATCCGCACATGCTGCGCCACTCGTTCGCGTCGCACCTGTTGCAGTCCTCGGGCGACCTGCGGGCGGTGCAGGAGCTGCTCGGCCACGTGAGCATCCGCACCACCCAGGTCTATACGCACCTGGACTTCCAGCACCTCGCCCGCGTCTACGACGCTGCGCATCCGCGTGCCAGGAAAAAATGATGGGTTCCGGGATTCGGGTTTCGAGTGATCGGGCGGCGCTGCGATCCGCGACCCGCAACCGACCATGATCGATCTGCACGGGACGAACCGAATGAGCGCGCGATTCCGATGGCGGTATTGATCCTGGAGCGCGGGCACGAAGGCTCCGTTCGCCGGCATCATCCGTGGATCTTCGCCTCGGCGGTGGCGCGCCTGACCGGGAGCGCGCACCCCGGCGACACCGTGGAGGTGCGCGATGCCGCCGGCCGGGGGCTCGGGCGCGCTGCCTGGAGCCCGCACTCGCAGATCCGGGCGCGGATGTGGAGTTTCGATCCGGGCGAGACCATCGACGACGCGTTCTTCAAGCGCCGCGTCGCCGGGGCGGTTGCGCGCCGCCAGGCGCTGCCCGAGCTGCGCGGGCAGAACGCGCTGCGGCTCATCCACGCCGAATCCGACGGCCTGCCCGGGGTGATCGCTGACCGCTACGGCGACACCGCCGTCGTCCAGCTCACCAGCGCAGGCGCGGACAAGTGGCGCGAGGCGATCGCCGCGGCGCTCGTGCGCGAGACCGGCTGCGCGCGGCTCTACGAGCGCTCGGATGCCGAGGTGCGCGCGCGCGAGGGTCTCGATGCACGCGTGGGCTGGCTGCACGGCGGCGAGCCCGACGGCGCGGTCGGAATCGAGGAGCACGGCCTGCGCTTCGAGGTCGACACCCGCGGCGGACACAAGACCGGCTTCTACCTCGACCAGCGCGACAACCGCCTGCTGGCACGGGCACTCGCGCAAGGCAGGCGGGTGCTGAACTGTTTCTGCTACACCGGCGCCTTCAGCCTGCACGCCCTCGCCGGCGGGGCCACGGAGGTCGTCTCGATCGAAAGCTCCGGGCCCGCGCTGGAGACTGCGCGCCGCACGCTCGCGCTCAACGCAGAACTCGCCGGGTGCGCGTTCCGCGCGCAGTGGCGGCAGGCGGACGTGTTCGCCACGCTGCGCAGCCTCGCCACGGCGGGCAGCCGCTTCGATCTCGTCATCCTCGATCCGCCCAAGTTCGCGCCATCGAGCGCGCATGCCGCGGCCGCCGCGCGCGCCTACAAGGACATCAACCTGTTCGCCTTTCGGCTGCTCGCGCCCGGCGGCCTGCTGATGAGCTTCTCGTGCTCGGGCGGGGTGTCGCCGGAAATGTTCCGCGCAATCGTCGCCGAGGCGGCCCGCGATGCGCCGCGCGAGGCGCGCGTTCTGCGCCGCCTGGGTGCCGGCGCGGATCATCCGGTCGCGCTCGGTTTCCCCGAGGGCGAGTACCTCAAGGGGCTGCTCTGCCAGGCCGATTGAGGGGACGGGCAGAGCAGCAGCGGCGTCATTGCGCGCCGCGGCGGTCTGTGCTAAAAGCCTCGCATCCGGCGGCTGCCTGGATGCTGGCGGATGCTGCAGCTCCGGCTCGATGCTCCAGAACGCGCATGCCTTTTTCCTTCTTCGGCAAGAAACCCGGCGCTCCGCGGCCCGCACCGGCGGCGAAGCGGCAACGCCCGGCGCAGCCGGGTCCGGCGAGGGCCAAAACGCCCGCGCCGCGGATACCGGAGCCACCACGGCCGAAGGAAGAACCGCTGCCCAATCTCGATTTCGCTCCCGCGGTCGAGGGCGAACCAGGCGCCTCCGCGCCCGGGCCGGCAGCGCGCGAAGACCCGAATCAGGTGCATTCGGTGGTGGAGGAGGTCGCGATCCTGTACGCCAACGGCGAGGACACCCACGCGGCGGAGATTCTCGAGCATGCGGTGCAGGGCGAGGATGCCGCCGCCGCGACCGAAGAGGTGTGGTTCCTGCTGTTCGATCTCTACCATGTCGCCGGCAAGCGCGAAGCGTTCGAGACCCGGGCGGTCGAATACGCGGTTCGCTTCGGCCGATCGCCGCCGGCCTGGAGCGGCGCCGAGCGGTCGAGCGCGCGGGGCACGGGTGGGGCGACGCCGATCGTGGTGCTCGGGCCGGGCTTCGACGGACCCGGCGCGAGACAGCTCGACATCCTCGAACGCATGGCGTCGAAGCACGAACGGGTGCGCGCCGATCTGGGCAAGCTGCGCTCCGCGGGTGAGCCCGGATGCGCACGGCTGATCGAGGTGCTGCATGCGGCGAAGAAACGGGGATGCGAGGTCGTGCTCCAGAATGCCGCCAACCTGAGCGGCATTCTGGAGCGTTCGATCGAAGCGGGAAAGCGCGAGAACCCGGCGTCCTGGCTGCTCCTGCTCGAGCTCTACCAGCGGCAGGGCATGCAGGAGAAGTTCGAGGAATGCGCGGTGAATTATGCGGTGACCTTCGAGGTCTCTCCGCCTTCGTGGGAGATGCCCCGCAAGCAGCCTCCGCGTTCCCAACCGAAGACGCCGCCCGTGCCGGCAACGCCCGGCGCCTACGTCATGAGCGGCGACATCTCGGGCGCATCGCCCGCGGTGCTGCGCGATCTGAGCGTCTGGGCGGCTGCGCACGATCCCGTCGTCATCGACTGCAGCGCGCTGCGGCGCATGGATTTCGTGTGCGCGGGCACTTTACTGAACACGCTGGCGGAGCTGAAGGCGGCGGGTCGCCCGGCGCGGATCCGCGGAGCGAACCATCTCGTCGGCGCGCTGCTGCGCGTGCTCGGGGTTGCTCAGTTCGCGCAACTCGATCGGAGAAAGTCCTGAATCCGCCTCGCGCGTGCCGGCGCAAGGGCGAGGGAGCCTTCGCGCCTGCGCGGGGATCCTGAACCAGGCTGCAGCGATCATGCAGGAATTTCATGGCACCACCATCCTTTCCGTGCGCCGCGGAGCCTGCGTCGCACTCGGCGGCGACGGCCAGGTGACGATCGGCAATGTGGTGGCCAAGGCCACCGCGCGCAAGGTGCGCCGGATCTACCAGGACAGGATCCTGGCCGGCTTCGCGGGCGGCACCGCGGATGCGTTCACGCTGTTCGAGCGCTTCGAGGCCAAGCTGGAAAAGCACCAGGGCAACCTGCTGCGCAGTGCCGTGGAACTCGCCAGGGACTGGCGCACCGACCGCATGCTCCGGCGTCTGGAAGCGATGCTCGCGGTGGCCGATCGCAGCGCCTCGCTCATCATCACGGGAACCGGCGACGTGCTGGAGCCGGAGCAGGGCATCCTCGCGATCGGCAGCGGCGGCGCCTACGCGCAGGCGGCGGCGCGCGCGCTGCTGGAGAACACCGAGCTCGACGCGGAGCGGATCGTCCGCAAGTCGCTCGCGATCGCCGGCGATCTGTGCATCTACACCAACCAGAACCACATCGTCGAAGTGCTGGAGCCGATGCCCGACTGAACACGCGAACCGCTCCGCGGCTCACATCGCGTTTCGGGTCACGAGTTTCGGGTTCCGTCCGACGACGCGCATCGCGAACCCGAAACCCGTAGCTCGAAACCGATTGCCGTCCATGAGCCACATGAGCCCCCAGGAAATCGTCCGCGAACTGGACAAGAACATCGTCGGCCAGGCACGCGCCAAGCGCGCTGTGGCCATCGCGCTGAGGAACCGCTGGCGGCGCGCGCAGGTCGCCGAGCCGTTACGCGCGGAGATCACGCCGAAGAACATCCTCATGATCGGGCCGACCGGGGTGGGCAAGACCGAGATCGCGCGACGGCTCGCCCGCATCGCCGATGCGCCCTTCATCAAGGTCGAGGCGACGAAGTTCACCGAGGTCGGCTACGTCGGGCGCGACGTCGACACGATCATCCGTGACCTGGTCGAGATCGCGATCAAGGACGCGCGCGAGGCCGCGATGCGGCGGGTGAAGGATCGCGCCGCCGATAGGGCCGAGGAGCGCATCCTCGATTGCCTGCTACCGGGCACGCGCGCAGGCGAGGCCGAGGGCGCCGCGGAATCCGCCACCCGGCAGAAATTCCGCAAGAAGCTGCGCGAGGGCGAACTCGACGACAAGGAGATCGACATCGAGGTCGCGATGCCGCGGGCGCAGATGGAGATCTTCGCGCCTCCCGGCATGGAGGATCTCACCTCGCAGATCCAGGGCATGCTGCAGAACCTCTCGGGCGGCAAGCGCAGGACGCGCCGGATGAAGATCGCGGAAGCGCTCAAGGCGATCGTGGAGGAGGAGGCGGCGCGCCTGGTCGATGACGAGGACGTCAAGTCGGGGGCGCTCGCCAACGTCGAGCAGAACGGCATCGTGTTCCTCGACGAGATGGACAAGATCGCCTCCCGCGGCGAGGCCCACGGCGCGGACGTCTCGCGCCAGGGTGTGCAGCGCGACCTGCTGCCGCTGGTGGAGGGCACGACCGTCTCGACCAAGTACGGGATGGTCAATACCGACCACATCCTGTTCATCGCGAGCGGCGCCTTCCATCTCTCCAAGCCTTCCGACCTGATCCCCGAGCTGCAGGGCCGCTTCCCGATCCGGGTCGAACTCGATTCGCTCTCGGTCGGGGACTTCGAGCGCATCCTCACTGCGACCGACGCCTGCCTGACCCGCCAGTACGAGGCGCTGCTGGCGACCGAGGGCGTCGCGCTGGCATTCGATCCGCAAGGCATCCGCCGGCTGGCCGAGATCGCCTTCGAGGTCAATGAGCGCACCGAGAACATCGGCGCGCGCAGGCTCTACACGGTGATGGAGAAGCTGCTCGAGGAGATCGCCTTCGACCCCGGCGCGCACGCGGGCGCGGAGTTTACGATCGACGCCGCCTACGTCGATGCGCGGCTCGCCGAGCTCGCGAAGAGCGAGGATCTCGCCCGCTACGTGCTCTAAGGCAGTTCCAGGTTCCAGGTTTCAAGTTCCACGTTGGGGCTGGGCGACGCACCTTTGAAACCTGGAACCTGAAACTCGCTAATCGAATGTTCCTCCGCATCGTCTCCATCGTTTTTCCGCTGTTCGCGATCATCGCGGCGGGCTGGGCGTACGCTCGCGTGCGCTCTCCCGACATGCGCTTCGCCACTGAGCTGAACATGGATGTCTTCGTGCCCGCGCTGGTGTTCGCCACGCTGGCGGCCCAGTCCGTCGATGGGGCCGGCAACGGAGCGCTCGCGGTCGGCGGGGTGCTGGTGGTGCTGGGCTCGGGAGCGGCTGCCTGGCCGCTGGCGCGCATGGCGGGGATTGCGCCCCGCACCCTGGTGCCGCCGATGATGTTCAACAACTCCGGCAACATGGGCCTGCCGCTGGCGCTGCTCGCCTTCGGCGAGAACGCGCTCGCCGCCGCGGTGGTGCTGTTCCTGGTCGAGAACCTGCTCCATTTCTCGCTCGGCGTCTACCTGCTCGAGCACCGGTTGCGGGTCTCGGTGCTGTGGCGCATGCCGGTGCTGCCGGCGGCCCTCGCCGGGCTCGCGCTGAGCCTCGCGCACGCGCATCTGTGGGCGCCGCTCGCCACCGCGATCCGCATGCTGGGCGAGATCTCGATCCCGCTGCTGCTGTTCGCGCTCGGCACGCGGCTCGCCGGGGCGAGCTTCCACACCTGGCGCATCGGCGTGGCTGGCGCGATGCTGCGGCCGTTGCTCGGCGTGGCGCTCGCGTGGGCGGCGGCGGCCGCGCTCGGACTCGATCCACGCAGCCGCGCCATGCTGATCGTGTTCGGTGCGCTGCCCCCGGCGGTGCTCAACTACGTGTTCGCAGAACGCTACCGGCAGGAGCCCGACAAGGTCGCCTCGATCGTCATGATCGGAAACGTGGCGGCGCTCTTCTTCGTCTCGCTTGCGCTCGCCCTCGTGCTCGAGTGAGGCGCGCGAGTCAGCCGCGCACCGGCCGTTTCATGAGCTTGCGCTGGAGGGTGCGCCGGTGCATCCTGAGCGCCCGCGCGGTGGCGGAGATGTTTCCGTCATGCTCGGCGAGCACGCGCTGGATGTGTTCCCACTCCAGGCGGCGCACCGACAGGGGCTGCGCCGGCGGTGCGGCTTGCGTGCCCGGTGGCTGCGGCGCGAAGGCGGCGAGGATGGCATCGACGTCGGCCGGCTTGGCCAGATAGTGCGTCGCGCCGAGCTTGATCGCCTCAACCGCCGTGGCGATGCTCGCGTAGCCGGTGAGCACCACGATGCGGCATTCCGGGACGATCGCAAGCAGCGGGGCGATCAGCGGAAGGCCGGAAGCGCCCGCGAGGTTGAGATCGAGCACCACGCGCTCCGGCGCCAGTTCCGGGGCGAGCCGCAGCGCTTCTTCCACAGTGGCGGCCAGCGCGACGCGATGCCCGCGGCGCGCCAGCGCGCGCGCGAGCACCCGGCCGAACACGGCATCGTCCTCGATGATCAGGAACAGGCCTTCCGGCGGCGCTTCGCTCACGGCCGCTTCACCCCGATCCGCTGGATCGGCAGCTCGAGGCGGACCAGGCTTCCGCCTGCGCCGCTCTCCAGCGCGATGCTGCCGCCGAGCCGCTCGATGGTGGCGCGTGCCAGGAACAGGCCGATGCCGGCACCGCCGGGCCGCGTCGTGATGCAACTGCGCCCGCCGTCGCGCAGCACCCGCGCGTCCATGCCCGGGCCGCGGTCGCCGACCTGCACCCGCAACCAGTCGCGGTCCCAGCGCGCCTCCACGGTCACGTCCCCGGGGCTCGCGTCGGCTGCGTTGTCCAGCAGGTTGAGCAGGGCCTGCTCCAGCGTCGCGTCGCCGAGCACGACCGGCGGGGGCTCGGAACCGCGGAGGTCCGCCCGTGCGCTGGCGAGCGGGCGCAGGGCTCGCCAGCGCGCGAGGACCTCGCCGAGCCAGGCATCGAGCGAGAGCGCACGGCCGCCTTCCGCGCGCGCCTGGCCGGCCTTGCCCGACAGCGTGGTGAGGATGGACTTGCAGTGAGCGATCTGCTCCGCGAGCAACTTCATGTCGTCCGTTGCTTCCGGAGGAAGGCCGGGCTTGTGCGCGAGTTCTCCGGCGATCACGGCCATGGTCGCGAGCGGGGTTCCGAGCTCATGGGCCGCGCCGGCGGCGAGGCTCCCCAGGGCGACCACGCGCTCGTTGCGCAGCGCCTCCTCGCGTGCCGCGGCGAGTTCGCGGTCGCGCAGCCGGATCGCCGCCGTCATGCGCGCCACGAACCAGGTGATGAGCCCGGTCGAGGCCGCGAAGATCAGCCACATCCCGGCCAGATGGAGCTGCGTTGCGCGGGCCGGGTTGGAGATCGCCAGCGGCACGTAGAGGTAGTTCAACATCGAGTAGGCCGCAATGGCGAGCGCCGCCAGCGCCCATGCGTGGCGATCGGGGAGCACTGCGGCGGCGACGGTGACCGGCAACAGGTAGAGTGAAACGAAGGGATTGGCCGCGCCGCCGCTGAAGAACAGCAGCACCGTGATCCCGGTGACATCGGCGCACAGTTGAACGAACAGCTCGGCATCGGTCACCGGCACCTCGCGCCGCAGCCGCATCAGGGTGACGATGTTGAATGCCGCGAGCAGTCCGACGACGGACAGCATGGGCGTGGCGGGAAGGTCGATGTCGAGCAGCGGTTGCGCGGCCGCGATGACGACGAGCTGCCCGGCGATCACGAACCAGCGCATCGCACAGAGCCGGCGAAGGTTTCCGGCCCCGCCGGCGTAGGCGCCGGAATCAATCTCCATCGCTTCCCTTCTCCGGTTCCGGGGATTCTATCGCGGCGATGCCGCGGCCCCCTGCGCGACATTTTGTCGCACCCGCGCGAGGCGGTCGCGCGGCGCGGCCGGTGTAGCATGAGCGGGCACGATTACACGGGAGGACAGGATGCGGAATGCGATGTGGTTTCTGCTGTTCGCTGCGGTGGCCGCGCAGGCCGAGGTCACCGTCAAGGCGCCCTGGGTCCGGGCGACCGTGCCTTCGCAGAAAGCGACCGGCGCCTTCATGGAACTCGTCAGCAGCGAGGACGCATCGCTCGTCTCCGCCGCCAGCCCGGTGGCCGGTGTCGTCGAGGTGCACAGCATGAAGATGGAGGGCGGCGTCATGAAGATGCACGCCGTCCCCGGGCTCGATCTGCCGGCGGGCAAGCCGGTCAAGATCGAGCCCGGCGGCTATCACGTCATGCTCATGGACCTGCGCCGCCAGGTGAAGGCGGGCGAAAAGGTGCCGATCGAGCTTCGCATCCGGGGCGGCGACGGGAAGGTGCAGAGCGTCGCGGTCGAGGCCGAGGTGCGCGAGATCGGCGCGCGGGGCGCGATGGATCACGATCACGGCCACAAGCACTGAGCGCGCCCGCGGCAGCCCTCACTGCGGCGCGACCGCGTCCCTCCCGGTCTCATCGCGCCGTCGCTCGACCAGCGAATAGACCGCCGGCACCACCACCAGTGTCAGCAGGGTGGAGGAGATCATGCCGCCGATCACCGCGATCGAGAGCGGCTGGTTGGTTTCCGCTCCCGCGCCCAGCCCGAGGGCGGCGGGTGACAGGGCGAGGATGATGGTCGCGGAGGTCATCAGCACCGGCCGCATCCGGGTCGGGCAGGCATCGCGCAGGGCCGCGTCGACGGCCTTGCCCTGGGCGCGGCGCTGATTGGTCAGATCCACCAGCAGGATTGAGTTCTTGGCCACCAGGCCGATCAGCAGCGTGAGGCCGATCATCGAGTAGATGTTGAGCGACTGCCCGGTCGCCCACAGCGCGGCCACGCCGCCGATGATGGCGAGCGGCTGGGCCAGCATGATGATGAGCGGCTGGAGGAACGAGTTGAACTGGCTGGCGAGCACCATGTAGAGCAGCACGAGCGCGAGCGAGAAGGCGAACGTCATGTACTGCACGGTCTTGCCGAACTCCTCGGCCTGGCCGATCAGCTTCACCCGGTAGCCGGCCGGCAGGATGCGAGCGGCGGCCTCCCGCACCCTGGTCACCGCGTCGCCGAGCGGGATGGTCGGGGAGGCGTAGAAGGTGGCCGAGTACTGGAGATCGAAACGTCCGATCACCGCCGGACCGAGGCTCTCGCGCAGGGTGGCCACGGAATCCAGCCGCACCAGTTTGCCGTCGCGCGAACGCAGGAAGATCTTCGACAGGTCGCCGGCCTGCGTGAATTCGCCGTCCCGGCCCTTGACCCGGATGTCGTAGCGGGTGCCGTCGCCGGGTTCGTCGTTGAACTTGGCGACGTCGATGCCGCCGGTGAGCATGTTGATCGCCAGCGCGACGTCCTGCGAGGCGAGGTTGGCTGCCGCGATGCGGGTGCGGTCGGGCGCGAGGACGAGCTGCGGCAGGTCGAGCTGCAGGTCGGTGTCGATGCGCCCGAGGCCAGGCTCGAGCGCGAGCGCGGCTTGCAGCGCGCGGGCCAGCCGGCCCACCTCCGCCAGGCTCTCGCCGGCGAGCACGAACTGCAGCGGCTCGCCGCGGCCGCCCTGCACGATCGGATAAGGCGCGGCGAAGGCCCGTGCGCCCGGCACCCCTGCCAGTTCCTTGCGCAGCACCGGCAGCACCTCCTGCTGCGTGACCGTGCGTGTCTCGCGCGGCGCCATCCGTACCACGACCGTGCCCTGGTTGACCTGCCCGGCGCTGCCCAGGCCGATCAGGGCGAACTCGGTTACGATCGCCTGGTGCCTGCGCAGGATCTCCTCCACCTGGCGCAGGCGGCTGTCGGTGTAGTCGATGCTGGACCCCAGCGGCGTGCGCAGATAGACCAGGAAGCGGCCTTCGTCCTGGTCCGGCACGAAGCCCTTGCCGATGTTCGCGAAGAAGAATGCGCTCGAGGCGACCGCCGCGGCGGTCAGCACCACCACCTTCCAGCGATGCGCGAGTGCGGCCTCGAGCAGGCGGCGGTACAGACTCTCCATCCCGGCCAGGATGCCGTCGAGCAGGTGGTAGATGCGCCCATGCTGGCGCTCCACCTTCAGGTAGCGCGAGCACAGCATCGGCGTGAGGGTCAGCGACACGAACAGCGAGACCAGGACGCCGAAGGTGACCACCACCGCGAAGGCGCGGAAGAACTGGCCGATGATGCCGCTCATGAAGATGACCGGCGCGAAGATCGACACCAGCGAGAGCGTCGCGGCGATGACGGCGAACACCACCTCGCGGCTGCCGTTGATCGCGGCGGTGACCGGATCCGGGTCGATTGTCTCGCGGTGGCGGAAGATGTTCTCCAGCACCACGATCGCGTCATCGACCACCACCCCGATCAGCAGCAGCAGCGCCAGCATGGTGAGCGAGTTGAGCGTGTAGCCGAAGAAGTAGATGACCGCGATCGCACCCATCAGCGAGACCGGGATCGCCAGCGAGATGATGAGCGTCGAGCGCAGCGAGCGCAGGAAGAACCACACCACCAGCGCCGCGAGCAGGGTGCCCTCGACGAGGTGTTCCTTGAGCGAGGCGACGATCTCCTGGATGAAGACGGCGTCGTTGGACACGACCGTGATGCGCATCCCTGGCGGCAGCAGCGGGCGGATCTCGTTGTCCAGCCGCGCCAGGATCCGCTCGACGGTCGCCACCGTGTTGCTGTTGGCGACCTTGACCATGCCCAGCCCGACCGTGGTCTCGCCGTTGAAGCGGGCCAGCAGCCGGTGGTCGGCCAGCCCGTCCTCGACCTCGGCGATGTCCTCGAGCCGGATCGCGGCGCCGCCCTTGTAGCCGACGATCATCTGCGCGAGTTCGGCGACGGTGTGGAATTCGAGGTCCAGCTTGACCAGTTTTTCGGTCGTGCGCCCGACGACGAAGCCGCCGGCGAGTTGTACGTGCTCGCGCGCGAACGCCTCCAGGATGTCCTGCGCGGCCACCCCTTGTGCGGTCATCCTGGCAGGCAGGAGGTTCACCCGCACGGTGCGGTCGCGCCGGCCGCCGAGCCGGACTTCGCCCACACCATCGATGGTCTCGAGCTTCTTCTTCACCACGTTGAGCGCGTACTGGTTGAGCTGCTGCTGGGTGCGGTCGCCCTGCAGCGCCAGCCACATGATCGGCTGGGCGTTGGTCTCGACCTTGGCCACGACCGGAGGATCCGCGTCCCTGGGCAGCCTGCGCAGCACCTGATTGACCTTCGCCTGCACCTCGTTGAAGGCGACGTCGATCCGCTTCTCCAGTCCGAAGGTGATGCCCACGACCGACACGCCGGGGGACGAGGTCGACTTGATGTGCTCGATGCCCGGCACGCTGTTGATCGAGCTCTCGATCAGGCCGGTGACGCTGGCGTCGACGATGTCCGGGTTGGCGCCCTTCATCGCCGTGGTGACAGACACGATCGGGAATTCGATCAGCGGGAAGCGGTCCATCCCGACCCGCTGATAGCCGATCAGACCGAACAGCACCAGCACGGCGGAGAGCATCCACGCCAGGACGTGGCGCTGGATGGAGAGTTCGGGAAGGGTCATTTCCCGGCCGCGGCCGCCTGCGCGATGCGCACCGGAGCGCCGTCGGTCAGGAAGCCGGCGCCGTCCAGGGCGACGGTCTCGCCGGCGGCCAGGCCCTTGACGATCTCGATGCGGCCCTCGGCTGCGGCGCCGGTCTCGATCGTGCGGACATGCGCCTTCTCGCCTTCGATCACGTAGACCACCTTTCCGGCCGGCCGCAGCACCACGCTGTGCTCTGGCACCAGAATCGCACCGTCCTTGCGCGCCGTGATGACGAAGGCATCGACGGTGCCGCCGCTGCGCAGCCCCGCGTCGTTGTCGATCTCGACGATCGCATCGATGGAACGGCTCACCTCGGAGACGCTGGGCCGGATCTCGGAGAGCACGCCGCGGATGGTGCGGCCGGGGATCTGTGGCGAGCCGATGCGAACGGGCAGGCCGGGCTTGAGGCGGGATGCAGCGGCCTCGGGCAGGGGCAGATGCGCGAGCAGCCTGCGGCTCGAGACCAGCCGGTAGAGCGGGTCGCCGACCTTGACGTAGTCTCCCTGCGCCGCGATGCGCGCCTCGACGATGCCGTCGAAGGGCGCGACCACGCGCGCCTTCGCCTCGCTGCGCCGGCTCTGTTCGCGCCGCACGCGGGCAGCAGCGAGGCTCTCGCGCAGCGCATCGCGCTGGGCCTTCGCGTCGTCTGCGGCATTGGAGGAGATGAATCCCCTGGCGACCAGTTGCACCTGGCGCTCGACGAGGCGCTCCTGCTGCGCGAGAAGCGCCTCGATCCGCCTGATCTCCGTCTCGTCTGCGCGCCCCTGGAGCGCGCTGTCGGTCGGATCGATGAGTGCCAGCAGCTCGCCCTTCTTCACGGCCTTGCCGGCATCCGCGAGCATGCGCACGACGCGCCCGGCGGCCTCCGCGCCGACCTTGGGATCGAGCACCGCTTCGAGGGTGCCGAGCGTCAATTCGCCGACTTCGATCGCTCCGGCCTCGGCGCGCACGACCGTGATCAGGGTGGGTGGTGGCGCTGCCTTCCTGTTCTCGGCGGGGCGCTCGCATGCGCCGAGCAGGGTCACGGCGGCGAGCAGGGCGAGACTCGCCTTCATGGTTCGGAAATGCCGGTCTCGTCGGGGGCTTGTTCCGGCCCCAGCAGGTCGGCGAGCGTCTCGCGCCGGCGCACCAGCCGCACCGCACCGCCTTCGACCAGGACCTCGGCGGGGCGCGGGCGCGTGTTGTAATTGGAGCTCATGCTCATGCCATAGGCGCCGGCCGACATCACGGCGAGTAGGTCGCCCTCGGCCAGCGCGAGCGTGCGCGCGGTTCCGAGAAAGTCGCCGCTCTCGCACACCGGGCCGACGATGTCGTAGACAGCGGCCGGGCCGGGGCGCGGCGCGACCGCGGCGATGTCGTGCCACGCGTCATAGAGCGCGGGGCGCACGAGATCGTTCATCGCTGCATCGACGACCGCGAAGCTGCGCTTCGCGCCGGGCTTGAGATATTCCACACGCGTGAGCAGCACGCCCGCGTTTCCGACGAGCCGGCGGCCCGGCTCGAACAGCAGCCGTTCCGGGCGCTGCGCGAAGAGCGCAGCCACCGGCGCGAGGAATTCCGCGATCGGCGGCGGTGTCTCCTCGCGGTAGCGGATGCCGAGGCCCCCGCCGAGGTCGATGTGCTCGAGCCGGATGCCATCGCGCTCGAGCCGGAGTACGAAGTCCAGAACCTTGCCCGAAGCCTCGAGCATCGGCGCCGGGTCGAGGAGCTGGGAGCCGATGTGGCAGGCGATGCCGATCACGCGCAGGTGCGGCGAGCGGCTCGCGTGCAGATAGAGTTCCGCGGCCTCCTCGATCGGCACGCCGAATTTGTTCGTGCGCAGTCCCGTCGAGATGTAGGGGTGGGTGAGCGGATCCACGTCCGGATTGACGCGCAGGGCGATCGGGGCAGGCCGCCGCGCCGCCTCGGCCACCCGCTCGATGCGCGAGAGTTCCGCGGCCGATTCGACGTTGAAGCACAGGATCCCGGTTTCCAGCGCCTGGCGCAGCTCGCCTTCGCTCTTGCCGACCCCGGAAAAGACCACGCGCGAGCAGTCCCCGCCGCTCGCCTGCACGCGGGCGAGTTCGCCGCCCGAAACGATGTCGAAACCCGCGCCGAGCCGGGCGAACCGGGCCAGGATCGCGAGGTTCGAGTTGGCCTTGACCGCGTAGCAGACGAGCGCATCGCGGCCGGCGAGGGCGGCGCGGAACTCGCGCCATGCCTCGTCGAGTGCGGCCGCCGAATAGACGTAGCAGGGCGTACCGAAACGGCGGGCGATCTCAGGCAGCGGCACCGATTCGCAGTGGAGGACTCCCCCCACGAGACGAAACGGGCTCGTCACTTCGGGCGCGTCGCCGCGGCCGGCGCCTCCGTGGCCGGAGGATTGGAGCTCGCCGCGGATCCGGCGCCCGGCAACTCCAGCGGCCCACGCGTGCCGCAACCTGCGAGCAGCACGGCCATGAGTATCGGTAGAATGCGCATCGTTACCCGGCTGCGGGAGAGAGCATGGAAGAAGCGGAGTTTAACGCGGTGGCCGATGCCGCGCTCGCAGAGCTCGAAGAGGCCCTGGCGGCGAGCGACCTGTTCGATTACGAGGTCAAGCCGGGCGGGGTACTGGAGCTCGTCTTCGACGACGGCAGCCGCATCGTCGTCAACCGCCACGGCGCTGCGCGCGAGATCTGGGTCGCGGCGCGCTCGGGCGGATTCCACTTCGCCCCGCGGGAGGGCCGCTGGATCGATACCCGCAGCGGCGAGGAACTCTTCACCGCGCTTTCGCGCCTGGCCGGCGAGCAGGCGGGGGAGGCCGTCGCGCTGCGCCGCCGCGGCTGATCGAGGTTCAGGGCGTGGGCAGCCGGCGCTCTTCCACCGGCGCCGCGGCAGGTTCGGACGCCACGCTCTCGGGCGCGCCGCCGGCGGCCACCGCGTTCTCGCGATAGACGTATTCTTCGACGCCAGTGCCACCGGCCCCGATCGAAACGAGCCCGGCCGGGACGGGCATGAACATCTCCGGCTGGTTCTTCAGGGCCTGACCCATGTAGGCGATCCACATCGGCAGGGCGGCCGCACTGCCGGTCTCTCCGTTGCCCAGCTTCTTCGGCTGGTCGAAACCGATCCACGCGATCGCGGTGAGCGAGGGCTGATAGCCGGCGAACCAGGCGTCGATGTATTCATTGGTGGTTCCGGTCTTGCCCGCGAGGTCGCCCCGCTTGAGCACCATCGCGCGCGCGCCGGTTCCGCGGCGCACGACGTCGTGCATCATGCTGTCCATCAGCCAGGCGTTTCGCGGATCGATGACCCGCATCGACTCGTCGCCGGCCTGGGCGGGTTCGGAGCGGGCCAGCACCCGGCCCTTGGCGTCGAGGATGCGCTGGACGACGTAGGCGCGCACGCGGTAGCCGCCATTGGCGAACACGCCGTAGGCTTCGAGCATCTGCCAGGGGGTGACCGATCCCGCCCCGAGCGCCATCGTCAGGTAAGGGGGGTGCTTGTCGGCATCGAAGCCGAAGCGCGTGACGTAGTCCTGCGCGTAACGCGTGCCGATCGCGCGCAGCAGCCGCACCGAAACCAGGTTTCTCGATTTCGCCAGCGCGCGGCGCAGCGGCATCGGACCCTCGTACTTGCCGTCGTAGTTCTTCGGCTCCCATTCGCGGCTTCCGGTCTCGGCAGAGGAGATCACGAGCGGGCTGTCCTCGACGATGCTGGCCGGCGAGTAGCCGCGTTCGAGCGCGGCCGAATAGATGAAGGGCTTGAAGCTCGAGCCGGGCTGGCGCCAGGCCTGGGTCACATGGTTGAACTTGTTGCGGCCGAAGTCGAAGCCGCCCACCAACGCGCGCACCGCCCCATCGACGGGGCTGGCAGCGACCAGCGCCGCCTCCGCCTCGGGCAGTTGCACGATCGACCAGACGCCGCGGCCGTCCCGGGCGATGCGGATCACCGCCCCGCGCCGGATGCGGCGGGCCGGCGGAGCCTTGTCGTCGAGCATCCGCTGCGCGAAACGCAGCCCTTCGCCGGTGATGCGCACGATCTCGCCGCCCCGGCGCCAGGCGCGCACCTGCGCCGGACCCGCTTCCAGCACCAGCGCCGCCAGCAGTTCGTCCGAGTCGGGATATTCCTGAAGCGCGTCCTCGAATGCCTCGTCCTGGTCGGCGTCGGCACCCGGTAGTTCGACGTAGCCCTCGGCGCCCCGGTAGCCGTGGCGCCGATCGTAGTCGAGCACGCCCCGGCGCACCGCCGCGTAGGCAGCCTGCTGATCGGCCCGGGTGATGGTGGTGATCACCCGCAGTCCCTGGCTGTAGGCGGCTTCCCCGAACTGCTCCCAGGCGATTATGCGCGCCATCTCGGCGACATGGTCGGCGTGGCCGCCGAACTCGGCCGCTTCCCGCCGGATCACCAACTCCCGGCGCTGGGCGTCTGCGAGCTGCCGGTCGTCGATGAAGCCCATCTCGCGCATGCGCCGAAGGACGTAGAGCTGGCGCGCCTTGGCGCGTTTCGGGTTGGCGATCGGGTTGTAGGCGGACGGCGCCTTGGGCAGGCCGGCCAGCATCGCGACCTCCGCGATGTTCAAGTCCTGCAGCCGCTTGCCGAAGTAGGTCTGGGACGCCGCGGCGAACCCGTAGGCGCGCTGGCCGAGGTAGATCTGATTGACATAGAGCTGGAGGATCGCATCCTTGCCGAGACTGGCTTCGATCTTGAACGCGAGCAGCACTTCGTAGAGCTTGCGCAGCAGCGTCTTCTCGCTCGACAGGAAGAAGTTTCGCGCGACCTGCATCGTGATCGTGCTCGCGCCCTGGCGCTTGCCGCCGCCGATCAGGTTCGACCATGCCGCACGCCCCACGCCGACCAGGTCGACGCCGGCATGCTGGTAGAAGCGCTCGTCCTCGGCGGCGAGGATCGCCTGCTTCATCGAGGCCGGGACATCCCGAATGCGCACGAAGCTGCGATGCTCCTCGCCGAATTCCCCGATCATCTGGCCGTCGGACGTATAGACGCGCAGCGGGATCTTGGGCCGGTAGTCCGTGAGCACTTCGAGGCTCGGAAGCTGCGGATAGGCGTAGATGATGGCCAGTGCGCCGAGCGCGAGAGCGAACAGCACTGCGCCGATCAGAACCACGATCGGGTAGAGGATCCAGCGCAAGATGGTCGGCAAGGGCGAGCTTCGAGGGGATGTGCGAAAAATTATACAGCCGGGGCGCCGGCCCCCGCCCGGTGAGAGAAAACGCTTTACACGGTTCGTGGTTGTTGCTAGGATTTAATGTAAATTATTGCTACTGTCCATAACATATTGTCACACAAAGGATTTTTCTGAGTGTTCGACATTTCCGTTTTCAACCCGAAGACACGTCCGCTGTTCGGACTCGACATCTCGTCGGCCGCGGTGAAAATGGTCGAGCTGGCGGATGGGGGGCGCGGCAACAGCCGGATCGAACGCTACGCGATTGAGCCGCTCGCACGCGATGCGATCCTCGACGGCAACGTCACGAATCTGGAGGTCGTCGCGGAAGCGGTGCGGCGCGCATGGAAGCGGATGGGCACCTCGACCCGGTTCTGTGCGATGGCACTGCCCTCGGCGGCGGTGATCACCAAGAAGATCATCGTGCCCGCGGGGCTCCGCGACCAGGAACTCGAGATGCAGGTCGAATCGGAAGCGAACCAGTACATCCCGTTCGCGCTCGACGAAGTCAACCTGGATTTTCAGGTCATCGGCCCGTCTCCGAACAATCCGGACGAGGCGGAAGTGCTGATCGCCGCCTCGCGCAAGGAGAAAGTGGAGGACCGGGTCGCGGTGGCGGAAGCCGCCGGGCTCAAGGCGGTGGTGATGGACGTCGAATCCTACGCCAGTCAGGGCGCGTTCGAACTCGTCGAGCGCCAATTGCCGCAGGGCGGACGTGACCAGGTCATCGCCCTGGTGGATGTCGGGGCCCACGTGATGAACGTGACCGCACTGCGCAACGACCAGCCGGTGTACCTGCGCGAGCAGGCCTTCGGCGGCACTCAGCTCACCCAGGAAATCATGCGCCAGTACGGCATGGGCGCCGAGGAGGCCGAGGCCGCCAAGCGTGGCGGAACGCTACCCGACAACTACGAATCCGAGCTGCTGCGTCCTTTCCTGGACAGTCTGGCGCTCGAGGTTTCGCGCTCGCTCCAGTTCTTCTTCACCTCCACCCAGTACAATCAGGTCGATCACATCGTGCTCGCCGGCGGTTGCGCGGTCATCCCGGGGGTGGACGAAGTGGTGCGCGGGCGCACCCAGGTGAACACGATCGTCGCCAATCCGTTCGCCGACATGGCGCTCTCCCAGCGGGTCAAGCCGAAGAGCCTTTCGATGGACGCGCCCTCGCTGCTGGTCGCTTGCGGGCTCGCGCTGCGGAGGTTCGATTCGTGATCCGCATCAACCTTCTTCCCCACCGCGAGGAAAAGCGCAAGGCGCGCCGCCAGCAGTTCTTTGCGCTCGCAGGAATGATCGTGGTGCTGGCCGGGGTCATCGCGCTTCTCGTGCATTCCCTGATCACTGGGCGCATCGAGGACCAGCAGTCGAAGAACGATTATCTCAAGCATGAGGTCGCGGCTCTCGACAAGAGAATCGACGAGATCAAGCGCCTCAAGGAGCAGACCGATGCCCTGCTCTCGCGCAAGCAGGTCATCGAGTCCTTGCAGGCCAACCGCAGCGAGATCGTGCAGATGTTCAACGAGCTCGCTCGCCAGGTGCCCGAGGGCGTGTATCTGGGTAACGTCAAGCAGACCGGCGCCAAGGTCCATATCGTCGGATTCGCCCAGTCCAACGCACGGGTGTCGACCCTGATGCGCAATCTGGGCAGCTCGCCGCTCTTCGGCCAGCCGGTGCTGATCGAGGTGCGCGCCGTCACCCAGAACAAGCGTCCGGTGAGCCAGTTCATCGTCGATGTCGGCATCGCCCGTGCGGCTCCCGACCAGGCAAAGGCGGGCAAGGCGGCGGGGGACCGGAAATCATGAAGCCGCTCAAGCTCTCTGCGCTGCGCGACTTCGACTTCAAGGCATTCGCGGGGGATTTCCGCAGTCTCGATCCGAAGGATGTCGGGCAGTGGCCGCTGGCGCCGCGCGTGACGGTGCTGGTGGCGATGCTGTTCGTGTTGCTGGGGCTGGCCTGGTGGCTGGATTGGCGCGGCCAGTCCGTGGAGCTCGACCTGAAGCGCCAGGACGAAACCAAGCTGAAGGAGGAGTACGTCGCCAAGATGAAGCAGGCCGTCAACCTCGACGAGTACCGACGCCAGCTCACAGAGATCGACCGTTCCTTCGGCGCCGTGCTCAAGCAGTTGCCCAACAAGTCGGAGATGGAAGGCCTGCTGATCGACATCAACCAGGCCGGACTGGGCCAGGGCCTGCAATTCGAGCTCTTCCGGCCCGGGGCCGAGGCCATGAAGGATTTCTACGCGGAGCTGCCGATCACGATCAGGGTGACCGGGAACTATCACGACCTCGGTGCGTTCGTGGGCGATGTCGCGAAGCTGCCGCGGATCGTCCTGCTCGGCGAGCTCGCGCTGGCGCCGAACAAGGACGGGCGCCTGATCATGGATGCGGTCGCCACCACCTACCGCTATCTCGATGAAGAGGAACTGGCGCGCCAGAAGCGCGAGAAGACGGCAAAGAAGGCCAAGTGAGCGGGCGATGAAGAAGACCGCGATCCTGTTGATGTCCGGCCTGCTCGCAGCCTGCGGTGGCGGGCAGCACGAGGACATCAAGGCCTGGATGAAGGCATCGACGCAGGGGCTGAAGGGGAAGGTGGCGCCGCTGCCCGAAGTCAAGCCCTTTGCCATGATCGCCTACGAGGCCGCTGCGCTCGCGAGTCCGTTCGAGGCCCGCCGGCTCGAACCGGCGAAGAAGGCGGGCGGCGGCGGCTCGCAGCCCGATCTCGATCGCAGGCGTGAGCCGCTCGAGGCCTTCCCGCTCGAATCCCTCAAGATGATCGGCTCGATCGCGCGGGGCAAGGTCGTCATCGCGATCGTCCAGGCCGATCGCAACGTCTATCACGTTCGGCCGGGCAACTATGTCGGCCAGAATTTCGGTCTCGTCACCGATGTCGGCGAGACCCAGCTCAAGCTCAAGGAACTCGTCCAGGATTCCAGCGGGGACTGGGTCGAGCGTGTGAGTTCCTTGCAGCTTCAGGAGAAGTAAGCGGAGGCGACCCGATGACCCGAATGACCAGAATGCTTCAGGCAGTGGCGATCGCCGTCTGCACGATCCTCGTCTCACCGGTCCGTGCCCAGGCCCCGGCCGCGAACAGCATCGACGCTCTGCAGGTCGGCAGGCACGCCGGCAGCGTCGTGCTCACGGTCACCTTCAAGCAGCCGCTTTCCGCACCTCCCGGCTCCTTCACCGTGGCCAATCCGCCGCGCATCGCGTTCGATTTCCCGGATACGGCGAATGCGCTCGGGCGCAATGCGCAGACCGTCAATGAGGGCGAACTGCGCAGCCTGAACATCGTCCAGGCGGGCAACCGCACGCGCCTCGTGCTCAACCTCGGGCGGATGCTCGCCTTCGAGAGCCACGCCGACGGCAAGGTGCTGTCGGTGACTCTCTCCGAGGCGCCGGCAGTCGCCGCCGGAGCTCCGGTGACCCGCTTCGCGGAGGCCACGCCGGGCGAGGTGCGCCACAGCATCCGCGGGATCAATTTCCGCCGCGGCAAGGCCGGGGAAGGGCGGGTCGTGGTCGATCTGGCCGACTCCGGCACGGGGATCGACATCCGGCAGCAGGGCCCGAACCTGGTGGTCGAGTTCATCGGTACCGAGGTTCCCGAAAACCTCCGGCGCAAGCTCGACGTGACCGACTTCGCCACGCCGGTGACCAGCGTCACTACCGTGGAGCACGGACAGAACGTGCGCATGACCATCACCCCGACCGGTCTGTGGGAACACAACGCCTATCAGAGCGAGAACGAGTTTGTGGTGGAGGTCAAGCGCATCGTCGAGGATCCCAACAAGCTGGTACAGGGCACGCGCGGGCGCTATCAGGGCGAGAAGCTGTCGCTCAACTTCCAGAACATCGACGTGCGGGCCGTGCTGCAGGTGATCGCCGACTTCACCAATTTCAACATCATTACCTCCGACACGGTGAGCGGCAACCTGACGCTGCGACTCAAGGACGTGCCGTGGGATCAGGCCCTCGACATCATCCTCCAGGCCAAGGGCCTGGACATGCGCAAGAACGGCAATGTCATCTGGATCGCACCGCGCGACGAGATCGCCGGGCGCGAGAAGCTCGAGCTCGAGTCCCGTGCCCAGATCACCGATCTGGAGGCGCTGCGCACCGAGAGTTTCCAGCTCAACTACCACCATGCCAAGGAGGTGTCCGCATTCCTGATGTCCAAGGGGCAGACGGTCCTTTCCAAGCGCGGCAGCGCGCTGTTCGACGACCGCAGCAACAAGCTGTTCGTGACCGATGTGGGGAGCCGGCTCGACGATGTGCGTCGCCTGATTCAGGAAATCGACATCGCGAAGCGCCAGGTCCTGATCGAGGCGCGGATCGTCCAGGCATCCGACACGTTCAGCAAGAATCTGGGCGTGCGCTTCGGCCTGAACGACATCACGCCGGGTGGCCATCGGTTGCTGGGCACCGACACGCGTTTCCTGGCGGGGGTCGCGCAACTGGGCGGGACGCTGGGTACGCTGGGCACGCAGCCGGGCGTGAGCCTGCCGTCCACCGCTGCCAGCCCGGGCCAGTTTTCCTTCACTCTGTTCAACAGTGCGGCGACCAAGTTCCTCAGCCTGGAAATCAGCGCTCTCGAATCCGACGGAAAAGGCAAGATCGTCGCCAGCCCGCGGGTGTTGACGGCCGACCAGGTCGAGGCGCTGATCGAGCAGGGCGAGGAGATCCCCTACCTGCAGGCGTCGAGCTCCGGCGCGACCAATGTCGCGTTCAAGAAAGTCGTCCTGTCGCTCAAGGTCAAGCCCTCGATCACGCCGGACGGACGGATCCTGATGGCAGTGGATGTCAACAAGGATCAGCCGAATACGCGCAATACCGGCGGCTTCGGGGTGGCGATCGATACGCGCCACGTCAAGACCGAGGTGCTGGTCGAGAACGGCGGTACGGTGGTGATCGGCGGAATCTTCGAGGAGACCGTCCAGAACGTCGTTGCCAAGGTGCCGCTGCTCGGCGATCTTCCGGTGCTGGGAGCGCTGTTCCGCAGGAAGGACGACACCGACAACAAGAGCGAGCTGCTGGTGTTCCTGACTCCGCGCATCGTCAGCGAGGCCGCGACGTTGCGATAAGGCGCGGCACCCTCGGAAAGGCCGGCCCTGCGCCGGCCTGTTGCGCTGCGGCGCCGAACGCCGGAAGGTTAGAATGCGTGCGTGAACGCATGCGGCAACATCTACCTGGTCGGCATGATGGGCGCGGGCAAGACCACCATCGGCAAGCGGCTTGCGCGCATGCTCGCCAGGGATTTCGTCGACCTCGATCAGGAGCTGGAGCGGCGCACCGGCGTGCGCATTCCGGTGATCTTCGAGATCGAGGGTGAGGGCGGCTTCCGCGGCCGCGAAGCGCGCCTGCTGCACGAGCTTGCCGGCGAGCGCGATCTGGTGGTGGCGACCGGTGGCGGAGTCGTGCTCGATCCGGCGAATCGCACCTGCCTCGTGCGCAGCGGGATCGTCGTCTATCTGTCGGTCGCCCCGGACGTGCTTTGCGAGCGCACCCGCCGCGACCGGAACCGGCCTCTGCTCCAGGTCGCCGACCCGAAGCGGCGAATCGAGGAGCTGCATCGGTTCCGCGATCCGCTCTACCGTGAGGTCGCCGACATCGTCGTGGCGGGCACCCGCGCCGGGCCCGCGACGGTGGTGAGCCAGATCGAGAAGGAGATCAGGAGCCGATGCGAAGTGTGACGGTCGAGCTCGGCAGCCGGTCCTACCCGATCCACATCGGGCGCGGACTGCTCTCGCGCGCGGAGCTGGTCCTCGCGCGCATGTCCGTGCCGCGTGCGGTGGTGGTCAGCAACGAGGTGGTCGCGCCCCTATACCTGGATCGCCTGGTCACTGCGTTGCGGGGGGCAGGCGTCGACGTGAGCACGCTGGTGCTTCCCGACGGCGAAATCCACAAGGACCGGGCGAGCCTCGATGCGATCCATGACGCCCTGCTGGCCGGGTGCGCCGAACGCTCGACCACGCTGATCGCATTGGGAGGGGGAGTGACCGGGGATGTCGCCGGCTTCGCCGCGGCCACCTACCAGCGCGGCATGCCCTTCATCCAGGTGCCGACCACGCTGCTCGCGCAGGTCGACTCCTCGGTGGGCGGAAAGACCGGCATCAATCACCCGCTCGGCAAGAACATGATCGGTGCATTCCACCAGCCCCGGTTGGTGCTCGCCGACCTCGATACGCTCGATACCCTGCCCGAGCGCGAGCTGAAGGCGGGGCTGGCGGAGGTGATCAAGTACGGGCTGATCCGCGACCGGGAGTTCCTCGCCTGGCTGGAAGAAAACGTCGAGCGGCTCACTGCGCGCGAGGCCGAGGCACTCGCCTTCGCCATCGAGCGCTCGTGCATCGACAAGGCGCAAGTGGTGGCAGCCGACGAGACCGAGTCGGGCCTGCGCGCGATCCTCAATTTCGGCCACAGCTTCGGCCACGCGATCGAAGCCGGCGCGGGCTATGGGGTCTGGCTGCACGGCGAGGCGGTGGCCGCGGGGACGATGATGGCGGCGGAACTCTCGCACCGGCTCGGCTGGCTCGATGAGCCCGATGTCGCGCGGATCGAGTCGCTGCTGGGGCGCGCCGGGCTTCCGGTGCGCGGTCCCGCGCTCGGTGTCGATCGCTACCTCGATCTGATGAGCCATGACAAGAAGATGGAGGCCGGACGGCTGCGGCTGGTTCTGCTGGCCCGGATCGGCGAAGCGCTCGTCCATGCCGGCGCGCCGGAGGCCGAAATCCGCGCGGCGATCGCCGCGCGCAGCGCCGACCATTCCCGTCAATGAAGGTTACGAGTTTCAAGTTCCAGGTTTCAAGTTCCGGGAACTCTACCCAAACCGCGGTACCTGAAACCTGAAACCGGCTTCTTGAGGATGAACGCACTTCAACCCTATGCGGCGAGCGAGGAGAACTCGCGTGGCCGCATCCATGCCGAGGAAGCCCCGGCCGAGCGCGGGCAGTTCCAGCGCGATCGCGACCGCATCGTCCATTGCACCGCTTTCCGGCGCCTCGAATACAAGACCCAGGTCTTCGTCAACCACGAGGGCGACCTGTTCCGAACGCGGTTGACCCACAGTCTGGAGGTCGCCCAGATCTCGCGCGGCGTCGCCCGCGCGCTCGGACTGAACGAGGATCTGGCCGAGGCGATCGCGCTCGCCCACGATCTCGGCCACACGCCTTTCGGCCACGCCGGGCAGGACGCGCTCGACGCGTGCATGCGCGCGCATGGCGGCTTCGAGCACAACCTCCAGTCGCTGCGCATCGTCGATGTGCTGGAGGAACGCTACGGTGCGTTCGACGGACTGAACCTGTGCTACGAGACGCGGGAAGGGATCCTCAAGCACTGCTCGGCGGCCAACGCGCGCGCACTCGGCGAGCTCGGGCGCCGTTTCCTGGAGAAGCGCCAGCCTTCCCTCGAAGCCCAGGTGTGCAACCTGGCCGACGAGATCGCCTACAACAACCACGACGTCGACGACGGCCTGCGGGCCGGGCTGATCACGGTCGAGGAACTGGAGACCGTGCCGGTCTTCGCACGCCATGTCGCCACCGTGCGCGCCGCCTTTCCCTCGATCGGGCAGAGGCGGCTGATCCACGAGACCGTCCGGCGCATGATCAATACCCTGGTGCTGGATCTCGTCGGGGAGACGCGGCGGCGCATCGGCCTCGCGCAACCCGACTCGCTCGAAGCGGTGCGCGGCTGCGCGCCGCTCGCAGCCTTCGGCGCGCAATTACGCGCGGAGCAGAACGTGCTGAAGGCATTCCTGAACGAGCACCTCTACCACCACTACCGCGTGCGCCGGATGACGGCCAAGGCCCGGCGCATCGTCGCCGAGCTGTTCGAGGCCTTCGCCGGCGATCCCCGCATGCTGCCGCGACAGTACCAGGAGCGCGCGCGTGAGGATTGCTTCCGCACCGTCGCCGACTACATCGCCGGCATGACGGACCGCTACGCGATCGCCGAACACCGCCGCCTGTTCGCGGTGGGCGAGATCTGACCGGTGGTCGATCGGCAGGCTCGTCCGAGCGAGGGCGCCGGGACGCCCGCGAGGCTCGCCTGGGCGCTCGCCGCGACCGCGGCGTTCGGCGTGGTGGAGCTGGCGGCGGGCTGGTGGGCGGGCTCGCTCGCACTGATGGGCGATGCCGGCCACATGGCCACCGACGCGGTGGCCCTGGGCATCGCCCTGCTCGCCGCGCGCATGGCCACCGCGCCGCCCTCCCGGCGGCACACCTACGGACTGGCCCGCGCGGAGTTCGTCGCCGCCTTCGTCAATGGGCTGACGATGCTCGCGTTGGTCGCCGGGCTCGCCGCCGCCGCGGTGCGGCGCCTGCACGATCCCACGCCGGTCGAGGGCGGTGCGGTCGCGGTGGTGGCCTTCATCGGCCTGCTGGTGAATCTCGCGGTGGCGGGTCTGCTGCATCAGCACGGGGAGGAAGGCGCCGATCTCAACCGCAAGGCGGCCCTGCTTCATGTGCTGGGGGATGCGCTGGGCTCGGTGGCTGCGCTCGCGGCCGGCGTGATCGTCGCCGTGACCGGCTGGCTGTGGGCCGACCCGGCGCTCTCGCTGGCGATCGGGGTGCTGATCCTGGTGTCGAGCCTGCGCCTGCTGCGCCAGGCCCTCCACGCCCTCATGGAGGGCGCGCCGCTGTCGCTGGACGTCGGCGAACTGGGACGCGCGCTGGCCGCGGTGCCGAACGTGCGCGGCGTCCATGACCTGCATGTCTGGTCGATCGCGAGCGCCCGCGTCGTGCTCACAGCGCACGTGGTCGTGGCCGAGCTCGGCCGCTGGGAGGACACCCGCGTGGCGCTGGAGGGCCTGTGCCGCGACCGCTTCGGCATCGGCCACACGACCTTCCAGCCCGAGACCGGTGTGCGCGCGATGACCTACGCGCCGCGTGCCCCGAACCCGGCGCAGCGCCCGGACGCTTGATGCTCCCGCCGGTTGCGGGTAAATTACGTCGCGCGCCCCGAGGGGTTGCCGGACAGGCCGGCGGGAGGTCTTGCCCCGCCGGCCTTTTTCCGCCGCCGCGCCAGGCGGTTCGCTTCGAGATTTCAGAGATGGCCGAATACGATTGCGTCCCCCGCGGACCCGGACTCTACGATCGCGCCGGCGAGCACGATGCCTGCGGGGTGGGCTTCGTCGCCCACATCAAGGGCGCGAAGAGCCACGGCATCATCGAGAACGGGCTGCTCATCCTGAAGAACCTCGACCATCGCGGCGCGGTCGGGGCCGACCGGCTGATGGGCGACGGCGCCGGCATCCTGATCCAGATTCCGGACGCCTGCTACCGGGAGGAGATGGCTGCGCTCGGCGTCCAGCTCCCGCCCGCGGGGGAGTATGGCGTGGGCATGGTGTTCCTGCCCAAGGAGCCGGCCTCCCGGCTCGCCTGCCAGGAAGAGATCGAGCGCGCGGTGCGCGCGCAGGGTCAGGTGCTGCTGGGCTGGCGCGACGTTCCGGTCGACGCGACGATGGAGATGTCGCCGGCGGTCAAGGCGCGCGAGCCCCTGATCCGGCAGGTGTTCATCGGCCGCGGCCGCGACATCATGACCACCGACGCGCTCGAGCGGCAGCTCTATATCATCCGCAAGCGCTCGGGCCACGCCATCCAGCGCCTGCACCTGAAGCACGGGCGCGAGTTCTACGTGCCCTCGATGTCGGCGCGCACCGTGGTCTACAAGGGCATGCTGCTCGCCCCCCAGGTCGGCGTGTATTACAAGGACCTGCAGGATGCGCGCTGCGTGTCCGCGCTCGCGCTCGTGCATCAGCGCTTTTCCACCAACACCTTCCCGACCTGGGATCTGGCGCACCCGTTCCGCTTCATCGCCCACAACGGCGAGATCAACACCCTGCGCGGCAACGTCAACTGGATCCGGGCGCGCCAGCAGGCGATCTCCACGCCGGTGCTGGGGCGCGACCTCGACCGGGTGTGGCCGCTGATCTACCCCGGCCAGTCGGATTCGGCCTCGTTCGACAACGCACTGGAACTGCTGTACATGGCCGGCTATCCGCTCGCGCATGCCGTGATGCTGATGATCCCGGAAGCGTGGGAGAAGCACACGCTGATGGACGAGAACCGGCGTGCCTTCTACGAATACCACGCGGCGATGATGGAGCCGTGGGACGGTCCCGCCGCGGTCGCCTTCACCGACGGGCGCCAGATCGGCGCGACGCTGGACCGCAACGGCCTGCGCCCGGCGCGCTACATCGTCACCGACGACGACCTCGTGATCATGGCCTCCGAAGTGGGCGTGCTGCCGGTGCCCGAGTCCAGGATCATCCGGAAGTGGCGGCTGCAGCCGGGACGCATGTTCCTGATCGACACCGAGCAGGGACGCATCATCGACGACAAGGAGCTGAAGGACGCGCTCGCCAACGCCAAGCCCTACCGCGAGTGGATCGATCGCATCCGCATCCGGCTCGACGATCTGCCTGCGCCCTGCGAGTGCGCCGAGTCGCCGAGGGAGTCGCTGCTCGACCGCCAGCAGGCGTTCGGCTACACGCAGGAGGACCTCAGGTTCCTGATGACGCCGATGGCTGCGAATGGCGAGGAGCCGGTCGGTTCGATGGGCAACGACTCGCCGCTCACGGTGCTCTGCGCGCGCCCGAAGCCCTTCTACAGCTACTTCCGCCAGCTCTTCGCGCAGGTGACCAACCCGGCGATCGACCCGATCCGCGAGGACCTGGTGATGTCGCTGGTGTCCTTCATCGGGCCGAAACCGAACCTGCTCGACGTCTCCAACATCAATCCGCCGATGCGGCTCGAAGTCACCCAGCCGGTGCTCTCGTGCGAGGAGATGGAGAAAATCCGGCACATCGAGAAATATACCGACGGCAAGTTCCGTTCGCACGAACTGGACATCTGCTACCCGGCGGCCTGGGCGAAGCAGGGCGTCGAGGCGAGGCTTGCTTCGCTGTGCGCCGAGGCGGAGGACGCGGTCAATTCGGGCGACAGCATCCTGGTGATCTCCGACCGGCGCATGGATCGCGACCGGGTGGCCATTCCGGCGCTGCTCGCGCTCTCGGCCATTCACCAGCACCTGGTCGACAAGGGCCTGCGCACCTCGGTCGGCCTGGTCGTCGAGACCGGGTCGGTGCGCGAGGTCCATCACTTCGCCCTGCTCGGCGGCTACGGCGCGGAAGCGGTGCATCCCTACCTCGCGCTCGAAACGGTGGCCGAGCTGGCGAGCTCGCTGCCGGTTCCGATCGACGCGAAGACCGCGGCCAAGAACTTCATCAAGGCCATCGACAAGGGCCTGATGAAGGTGATGTCCAAGATGGGCATCTCGACCTACATGTCCTATACGGGCGCGCAGATCTTCGAGGCGGTTGGACTGCAGCAGGCGTTCATCGACAAGTACTTCGCGGGCACCGCCAGCCAGATCGAGGGCATCGGCGTGTTCGAGGTCGCCGAGGAGGCGATGCGCGTGCACGCCCAGGCGTTCGGTGCCGATCCGGTGCTGGCCGGGATGCTCGATGCCGGCGGCGAATATGCGTGGCGGGTGCGCGGCGAGGAACACATGTGGACGCCGGATGCGATCGCCAGACTCCAGCACGCGACCCGCCTGAACAACGCGCAGACCTACCGCGAATATGCGAAGATCATCAACGATCAGAGCGCGCGGCTGATGACGCTGCGCGGCCTGTTCGAGCTCAAGCCGGCCGGGCCGCCGGTGCCGATCGAGGAAGTCGAGCCGGCGTCCGAGATCGTCAAGCGCTTCGCCACCGGCGCCATGTCGCTCGGCTCGATCTCCACCGAGGCGCACACCACGCTCGCGATCGCAATGAACCGCATCGGCGGCAAGTCCAACACCGGCGAGGGCGGCGAAGACCCGCGCCGGTTCAAGCCGGTGCGCGAGGGCGACACGCTGGCCGGACTGCTCGGGCGCGAGCGCGTCGAGCGCGACCTCCCGCTCAAGGCCGGCGATTCGCTGCGCTCGAAGATCAAGCAGGTCGCCTCCGGGCGCTTCGGCGTCACCGCCGAGTACCTGGCGAGTGCCGACCAGATCCAGATCAAGATCGCGCAGGGCGCGAAGCCGGGCGAAGGCGGTCAGCTTCCCGGCCGCAAGGTGTCCGAGTACATCGCCGAACTGCGCTTTTCGGTGCCGGGGGTGGTGCTGATCTCGCCGGCACCGCACCACGACATCTACTCGATCGAGGATCTGGCCCAGCTCATCCACGACCTGAAGAACGCCAACCCGAAGGCGTCGATTTCGGTGAAGCTGGTCTCCGAGGTCGGCGTCGGCACCATCGCCGCCGGGGTGGCGAAGGCCAAGGCCGATCACGTGACCATCTCGGGCCACGACGGCGGCACCGGCGCCTCGCCCTGGAGCAGCATCAAGCACGCCGGCACGTCCTGGGAACTGGGGCTGGCCGAAACCCAGCAGACGCTGGTCGCCAACCGCCTGCGCGGGCGCATCGCGGTGCAGGTCGACGGCCAGATGAAGACCGGACGCGACGTCGTGATCGGAGCGCTGCTGGGAGCCGACGAGTTCGGCTTCGCCACCGCACCCCTGGTGGTCGAGGGCTGCATCATGATGCGCAAATGCCATCTGAATACCTGCCCGGTCGGGGTGGCGACCCAGGATCCAGTGCTGCGGCGCCGCTTCACCGGCCAGCCCGAGCATGTCATCAACTACTTCTTCTTCGTCGCCGAGGAAGTGCGCGAGCTGATGGCGCAGATGGGCGTGCGCTTCCTCGAGGATCTGATCGGGCGCTCCGACCTGCTCGACACCCGCCGTGGCGTCGGGCACTGGAAGGCCAGGGGGCTGGATTTCAGCCGCGTCTTTCATCGCGTGGAGGCTGCCCCGGGCGATGCGCGCTTCCATTGCGAGGAACAGGATCACCGCCTGGCGAAGGCGCTCGACCACAAGCTGATCGAACTCGCCGCCCCCGCCCTGGAGCGGGGCGAGAAGGTGCGCATCGACCTTTCGATCCGGAACGTGAATCGCACCGTCGGCACGATGCTCTCGAACCGGGTCGCGGTGAAGCACGGACACGCCGGGTTGCCGGAGGACACCATCCACATCGCCTTCACCGGGTCCGCGGGCCAGAGCTTCGGCGCCTTCCTCGCCCGCGGGATCACGCTGGAGCTGATCGGGGATGCGAACGACTACATCGGCAAGGGGCTCTCCGGCGGCCGGCTCATCGTGCGCCCGCACGCGGAGTTCCGCGGCGACCCGCAGGACAACATCATCGTCGGGAACACGGCGTTGTACGGCGCGATCGCCGGCGAGGCCTATTTCCGCGGCGTGGCCGGCGAGCGTTTCCTGGTGCGCAACTCCGGTGGCATGGCGGTCGTCGAGGGGGTGGGCGACCATGGCTGCGAGTACATGACCGGCGGCACCGCAGTGGTGCTCGGCAACACGGGCCGCAACTTCGCCGGCGGCATGAGCGGCGGCATCGCCTACGTCTATGACCCGGCCGGCAGCTTCCGCGCGCGCTGCAATCTTTCCATGGTCGATCTCGAGCCGCTGCCGCTGCCCGGCGCGACACCGCGCGCGCTGCGCCATCGCGGCGAGGAAGACGAGCCGCAACTGCGGCGGCTGATCGAGGCGCATGCGACGCATACCGGCAGCGATGTCGCCCGTGCGATCCTCGCCAACTGGCCGGTCGCGCGCAGCTTCTTCGTCAAGGTGTTCCCGAAGGAATACCGGCGTGCGCTGAAGGAACTCGCCGCGAGTCAGACGCAGCCGGTGTGACGCGGTTTGAAACGTTGCGTGCGGGTTCGCCCGCGCGAGGAATGCACAGGAGTCGTTGCAGATGGGCAAGCCCACGGGATTTCTCGAGTACCAGCGGCTGAGCGAGGCCTACCGGCCGGTCGCCGAACGGTTGAAGCACTTCCACGAGTTCATCGAAGCGCTCGCCGACGAACAGGCGAAGCTGCAGGGCGCGCGCTGCATGGATTGCGGCATCCCGTTCTGCAGCAACGGCTGCCCGGTGAACAACATCATCCCGGACTGGAACGACCTCACCTACCGCGGGCGATATCGCGAGGCGCTCGAGGTGCTGCATTCGACCAACAACTTCCCGGAGTTCACCGGGCGCATCTGCCCCGCGCCGTGCGAGGCCGCCTGCACCCTGAACATCAACGACGATGCGGTCGGCATCAAGTCGATCGAGCACTTCCTCATCGACAAGGGATGGGCCGAAGGCTGGGTCGCCGCACGGCCGCCGCAACGCAGGACGGGCAAGCGCGCCGCAGTCGCAGGATCGGGACCGGCGGGGCTCGCCTGCGCGCAACAGCTCGCGCGCGCCGGCCACGAGGTCGTGGTGTTCGAGAAAAACGACCGCATCGGCGGGCTGCTGCGTTACGGCATCCCGGACTTCAAGCTCGACAAGCGGCTCATCGACCGCCGGATCGAACAGATGCGCGCGGAAGGCGTCGCGTTCTGCACCGGACAGGAGGTCGGCGGCAATCTTCCGGCGGAGCGGCTGCTGCGCGAGTTCGACGCCCTGGTGCTCTCCGGCGGCGCGCAGCGGCCGCGCGATCTGCCGGTGCCGGGGCGGGAGCTCGCCGGGGTACACTTCGCGATGGAGTTCCTGCCCCAGCAGAACCGGGTCGTCGCCGGGGACCGCGTCGAAGGGCAGATCAGCGCAGCCGGAAAGCATGTCGTGGTCATCGGCGGGGGGGATACCGGCTCGGACTGCGTGGGCACCTCGAACCGACAGGGCGCGGCATCGGTCACCCAGCTCGAACTGCTGCCGTGTCCGCCCGCCCGCGAGAACAAGCCACTGGTGTGGCCCGACTGGCCGACCAAGCTGCGCAGCTCGAGCTCGCACGAGGAGGGCTGCATGCGCGACTGGTCGGTCGCCACCAAGGCGTTCCTCGGATCGCAGGGGCGCGTCGAGCGGGTCCGCGCGGTGCGCCTGGAATGGAAGGGCGGCCGGATGAGCGAGATCGCGGGCTCCGAGTTCGAGCTGCCGGCCGAACTCGTGCTGCTGGCGATGGGTTTCCTCGGCCCGCGGCTCGAAGGCATCGCGGACGAACTTGGGGTGGAGCAGGACGCCCGCAGCAACGTCAAGGCGGCCACCGACGGTCCCGGCGCCTACCGGAGCTCGAATCCGAAGGTGTTCGCCGCGGGCGACATGCGCCGCGGCCAGTCGCTCGTGGTGTGGGCGATTCGCGAGGGGCGCCAGTGCGCGCGCGCCGTCGATGAATTCCTGATGGGCTCCACCCTGCTGCCGCGCTGATCAACGCGCCCGTGCCGCCCGTCACCGCAACAGCGCGAGCGTGTGGCGCGCGATCATCCATTCCTCGTTGGTCGGGATCACCAGCACGGCGATGCGGCTTTCTGCCGTGCTGATGACGACGGCATCGGCGGCGTTCGCCCGCGCATCCAGTTCGATGCCCAGCCAGGTCGAATCGCGGCACACCCGCTCGCGCACCGGGGCGGCATGCTCGCCGATGCCTGCCGTGAACACCAGCGCATCCAGGCCGCCCAGGGCCGCCGCGAGCGAACCCAGCTCGCGCACGATGCGGTAGCAGAACAGCTCCACTGCCTCGCGTGCGTGCGGCGCGTCCGAGGCGAGCAGGCTGCGCATGTCCTGCGAGAGGCCCGATACCCCGAGCAGCCCGGATTGCTCGTAGAGCAGCCGTTCGAGCCGCTCGCGGTCCATGCCCTTGTAGCGCATCAGGTGGAGCAGCACGCCGGGATCGATGGCCCCGGTGCGCGTTCCCATCATCAGACCGTCGAGCGCGGTGAAGCCCGTGGTGGTGGCGACGCTCGCACGCGAGCGCATCGCGCACATCGAAGCGCCGTTGCCCAGGTGGGCGACGACGACCCGGCCCCCGGCACGCTCTCCGAGGTGCCGCGGCAGGACATGCGCGATGTACTCGTAGGACAGGCCGTGGAAGCCGTAGCGGCGGATGCCTTCGGCGGCGAGCGCGCGCGGCAGCGCGAAGGCAGTGGCGAGCGGCGGCTGGGTGGCGTGGAAGCCGGTGTCGAAGCAGGCCACCTGCGGCACATCGGGCTGCAATGCGGCGAGCGCCCGGATCGCCGCGAGGTTGTAGGGCTGGTGCAGCGGCGCGAGCGGGATGAAGTTGCTCAGCGCATCGACGAGCGCCGGCGTCAGGCGCACCGGCTCGGCGTAACGTCCTCCGCCATGGACCACCCGGTGGCCGGCGGCGAGCAGGCGCGCACCGCCCTCGTGCGCTTCCAGCCAGCGCAGCAGGAAGTCCAGCGCCTCGTGATGCTGGGATTCGACCGTGCCCGCAGCCGGCAGGGCGGCCTCGGCGATCGCACGCCCGGTGGCATCCTTCGCGTGAAGCCTGGGCTGCGCCCCGATGCCCTCGATCTGCCCGGAAAGCTGCGCGAACTCGCGAAGCTCGGGATCAAGGCCGAAGAGCGCGAACTTGATGCTCGACGAGCCGGCGTTGAGGACCAGCAGGGAGGGGATCATTTCAGAGGACGGAGGACGGAGGTCACGGAGCCGTCTGCGTGCTGCTCATGCCGCCGTGATCCGTTGCCTCCGCCCCGCGTGGGCGATCAGCGTGGCGATCGCGCACGAGGCGGCGCGGGTCTGGGCGGTGTCCGCGCGGCTGGTGAGCACGATGGGCACCTGGGCCCCGAGGACGATGCCGGCGGAAGCGGCGCTGGCGAGATACTCGAGCTGCTTGGCGAGCATGTTGCCCGACTCGATGTCCGGCACCAGCAGGATGTCCGCCTGGCCCGCCACCACGCTCCTGATGCCCTTGGTGCGGGCGGCGACCATGGAGATGGCATTGTCGAAGGCGAGCGGACCGTCGAGCAGTGCGCCGGTGATCTGGCCGCGGTCGGCCATCTTGCACAGGGCGGCGGCGTCCAGGGTCGCGCGCATCTTCGAGGTGACCGTCTCGACCGCCGCCAGGATCGCCACCTTGGGCTCCGGGATCGCCAGGATGTGCGCGAGGTCGATCGCGTTCTGAACGATGTCGACCTTGTCCTCCAGCGACGGCTCGATGTTCACCGCGGCGTCGGTGATCATCAGCAGCCGCGGATAGGTCGGCACGTCCATCAGGAAGACGTGGCTGATCCGCCGCTCGGTGCGCAGCCCGGTCTGCGTGGCGACCACCTCGGCCATCAGCTCGTCGGTGTGCAGCGACCCCTTCATGATCGCCTCGGCCTGGCCGCTGCGCGCGAGCTGCACCGCCATCGCGGCTGCGGCGTGGCTGTGCGGCGCATCGATGAGGGAACAGCCGGCGAGGTCCAGCATCAGCTCCTCGGCGAGCGCGCGGATCCTGCGCTCGGGGCCGACCAGGATGGGGACGACCAAATCCTCGTCACGCGCCGCGAGCGCACCCTTCAGGGCTTCGGCGTCGCACGGGTGGACGACCGCCATCGGGATCGACTCGATGCCCTTCGCGCGCTCGATGAGATGCCGGTAGCGCAGTTCGCGATCGGCGACGATCAGCGCGGGCAAGGCCTTGCGCGGGCGCCTGATCTTCTCGGTCGGTGCGAGCACCTCGGCGGTGCCGCGGATCACCTTGAGGCCGTCCTGATTGACGCACAGGCAATCGAAGAGAATGTGATGGTTGTGGTCGAACTTCTGCTTGCAGGTCACGGTGACGGTGATCGTGTCGCCGATCACCACCGGGCGCGAGAAGTGAAGCGTCTGGTCGATGTAGATCGTGCCCGGTCCGGGAAACTGCGTGCCGAGCACGGTGGAGATCAGCGCGCCGCCCCACATGCCATGGGCGATTACCTCGCGGAACAGGCTGGAGGCCGCATATTCCGGATCGACGTGGGCGGGATTGACGTCGCCCGACATGATCGCGAAGAGCTGGATGTCCTCGGGTCGCAGCGTGCGCGTGAGCATCGCCGCGTCGCCGACCCGGATCTCTTCGTAGGTGCGGTTCTCGATGAATTGCGACAGCGTCGCCGGGCGCACCGGGTCCATGGGTCGGGGATCGCAGCGGGGATCGGAAGGTTTGCTGAATGTCACTGGATGTCGCGCCCGCATTGTACACGCCGCCGGTCAGCGCCACGAACCCACGTGACGCAATTCGCAACCGAGGCCTGCATGCCGGTGGATAATGTCGTCACCTTGGTCATGCCTTCCCCCATGCAGGTCGTCGTCCTCGCCGCCGGTCAGGGCAAGCGCATGCATTCGCGCCTGCCCAAGGTGCTCCAGCCGCTGGCGGGCGCGCCGCTGCTCGCTCACGTGCTCGATGCCGCCCGCTCGCTGTCGCCTGCGCGCATCGCGATCGTCCATGGCCACGGTGGCGAGCGGGTGCCGCAGGCCTTCGCGGACGCCCCCGGGCTCGCATGGGTGCGACAGGAACCGCAACTGGGCACCGGGGACGCCGTGCGCCAGGCGCTCCCTCTGCTCGATGGTGCGGGCATGGTTCTCGTCCTGTATGGCGACGTTCCCCTCATCGGTGCGGCGACCCTCGCGCGGCTCGCGCGCGCGTGCTCGGGCGCTCGGCTCGTCCTGCTCACCGTGGAACTCGCCGACCCGACCGGCTACGGGCGCATCGTCCGCGACGGCGCCGGGCGCGTGCTGCGCATCGTCGAGGACAAGGACGCCAGCGCCGCGGAGCGCGCGATCCGCGAGATCAACACCGGCATCCTGTGCGCGCCGGTCGCATCGCTCGGGAACTGGCTCGAGCGGATCGGATGCGACAACGCCCAGGGCGAGTACTACCTCACCGACGTCGTGGGGATCGCCGCCGCGCAGGGCGTCGCGATCGACACCGTGCATCCCGCGGCCCCGTGGGAGACGCTCGGGGTGAACAGCAAGACGCAGCTTGCGCAGCTCGAACGCATCCTCCAGGGCGAGCGGGCGCGTGCGCTGATGGAGCAAGGCGTGACCCTGATCGACCCGGCGCGCATCGACGTGCGCGGGGAGCTCGTGTGCGGGCGCGACGTCGAGATCGACGCCGGCTGCATCTTCGAGGGCCGCGTGGAGCTCGCCGACGGCGTGCGCGTGGGCGCGAACTGCGTGCTCCGCAACTCGACAGTCGGCGAAGGCGCGCGCATCCAGCCCTTCTGCCACATCGAGGACGCAGTGATCGGCCCGTCCTGCCAGATCGGTCCCTACGCGCGGCTGCGGCCGGGCGCGCGGCTGGCGGAAGAGGTTCACGTCGGCAACTTCGTCGAGATCAAGAACAGCAGCATCGCCGCCCATTCCAAGGCCAACCACCTGTCCTACGTCGGAGACGCCACCGTCGGAAGCAACGTGAACATCGGCGCCGGCACCATCACCTGCAATTACGACGGCGCCCGCAAGCATCGCACCGTCATCGAGGACGACGCCTTCATCGGCTCCGACACCCAGCTCGTCGCGCCGGTCACCGTCGGTCGCGGCGCCACCCTGGGCGCCGGCACTACGCTGATCGAGGACGCGCCGCCGGACGCGCTCACCCTCTCGCGCGCCAGGCAGGTCACCATCCCCCGCTGGCGCCGCCCCACCAAGGCAAAAGCGTCCGGCAAGTAACCCCGAACCTGAAACCTGAAACCTGGAACTCGAAACAGATGTGTGGAATCGTCGCCGCCCTGTCCGACCGCAACGTCGTGCCGATCCTCCTCGAAGGCCTGAGGAAGCTCGAATACCGCGGCTACGATTCCGCCGGGCTGGCGGTGCTGAACGGCGGGCTGAGGCGGCTGCGCTCGGCGGGGCGCGTCGCCGAGCTCGCCGCGCAGGCCGATGCGGATCGCACCGCGGCGCCGATCGGCATCGCGCACACACGCTGGGCGACCCACGGCGTGCCTTCCGAACGCAATGCCCATCCTCATGTCAGCGGCGGGCTGGCGGTGGTGCATAACGGCATCATCGAGAACTTCGAGGCCATCAAGCGGCGACTGATGGGGCTCGGCTACGAATTCGTCTCGGACACCGACACCGAGGCGATCGCCCATCTCATCGCCCACCGGCGCAAGACCGATCCGGACCTGTTCGACGCGGTGTGCGCGGTGTGCCGCGAACTGGTTGGCGCCTATGCCATCGCAGTGATCGCCGAGGACGATCGCAGCCGCGTGGTCGTGGCCCGCTGCGGCGCGCCGCTGCTGCTCGGACTGGGCAAGGACGGCAACTACGCGGCCTCCGACGCAGCCGCACTGCTGCAGGTCACCCGCGACATGATCCATCTTGAGGATGGCGACGTCGCGGAACTCACGCGCACCGGCGTGCGCATTCGCACGGCCGGCGGCGCGGCGGTCGAGCGGCCGGTGCATGTGAGCAGCCTCTCGGCCGACGCGGTCGAGCTCGGACATTTCCGGCATTACATGCAGAAGGAGATCTTCGAGCAGCCTCAGGCGCTCGCCGCCACGCTCGAGATGCTGGGGGCCGCGCACTCGGTCTCGCCGCAGCTCTTCGGGGCGCGCGCGGGCGAGGTGTTCGCGGGGGTGAAGGGCGTGCTCATCGTCGCCTGCGGCACCAGCCATCACGCAGGCCTGGTCGCCCGCTACTGGATCGAGCAGATGGCCGGCATCCCGTGCGCGGTGGAAGTCGCAAGCGAGTACCGTTACCGCGCCTCGGTGGCCGATCCCGACACCCTGGTCGTGGCGATCTCCCAGTCGGGCGAGACCGCGGACACGCTCGCCGCCCTCAAGCACGCCGCCGCGCTGGGCATGAGCCGCACGCTCGCCATCTGCAACGTCGCGGAGAGTGCGATCGTGCGCGAGGCGAACCTGCGCTTCCTCACCCGTGCCGGCCCCGAGATCGGGGTCGCCTCGACCAAGGCCTTCACCACCCAGCTCGCCGCACTGTTCGTGCTCACGCTCGCGCTCGCCCGGCTGCGCGGGCGGCTCGATCCGGCCGAGGAGGCGCAGTGGCTGGAGGCCCTGCGCCACCTTCCGGTCGCGGTCGCGCGGGTGCTCGAGCTCGAGAACGACATCCGCGCCTGGGCCGAGCGCTTCGCGACCAAGCAGCACGCGCTCTTCCTCGGCCGCGGCATGCACTACCCGATCGCGCTCGAGGGCGCGCTCAAGCTCAAGGAGATCTCGTACATCCACGCCGAGGCCTATCCGGCGGGCGAACTCAAGCACGGCCCGCTCGCGCTGGTCGACAAGGACATGCCGGTGATCGCGGTCGCGCCCAACGACGCGCTGCTGGAAAAGCTCAAGTCGAATCTCCAGGAGGTGCGCGCGCGCGGCGGCGAGCTGTACGTGTTTGCCGACGCCGGGGGCGAGATCGCCGGGAGCGAGGGCGTGCACATCCTGCGCATGCCGGAGCACTACCGGCTGCTCTCGCCGGTGCTGCACGTGGTGCCGCTGCAGCTTCTCGCCTATCACGCAGCGCTCGTGAAAGGCACCGACGTCGACAAGCCGCGCAACCTCGCGAAGTCGGTTACGGTGGAGTGAGCGCTCGCGCCCGATCCTCGCGGAAGACCCAGAACCGGAGCAGGAGCGCGGCCGCGAGCGCACAGGCGGCGGAGAAGGCGAACGCGAGCGCCGCGGACGCCGCCTGCCACAGCCAGCCGAAGACGATCGAGGCCGGGAGCAGGAGCGCGCCCGCGGTCAGGTTGAACCAGCCGAACGCGGTGCCGCCCCGATTCGCCGGGGCGAGGTCGGCCACCAGCGCCTTCTCCACGCCCTCGGTCGCCGCCATGAACACGCCATAGAAGCCGAAGAGCGCGAACAGCCACGGGCCGTCGTGGGCGATTGCGCCGAGCGCGAGGTAGAACAGGCCATAGGCGAGATAGCCGCCGGCGAGCAGATGTTTTCGCCCCCAGCGGTCGGAGAGCGCGGAGAGCGGCGTCGAGAACAGCATCGCGACCGCAGAGACCGCCGCCCACAGCAGCGGCACCAGCGCATCGCTCACTCCGAGTTCCTTCGCGCGCAGCAGCAGGAACAGGTTGGACGAATTGCCCAGCGTGAACAGGGCCACCACCGCCAGGTAGCGCTTGAAGGTCGATGGCATGTCGCGCAGGCGCCAGTCGAAGGCACCGATCCGGGGCGGCGGTGTGCCTTGCGGCTCGTGCAGCGCGAGCGCGGCCGCGAGGCACAGCAGCGCCGGAGCCGCCGACCAAAGGAAGATCTCGCGCAAGGGCAGGTGGATGGCGAGCAGCCAGGCGGCCGCGAGCGGGCCGATCACCGCGCCGGCGTTGTCCATCGCCCGGTGCAGGCCGAAGGCGAGCCCGCGCCGCTCGGGCGGAACGCTCGCCGCCAGCAGCGCATCGCGCGGCGAAGTGCGCAGCCCCTTGCCGACCCGGTCGGCGAAGCGCAGGGCGAGCAGCCAGGGCCAGGCCGCGACGAAGGCGATCAGCGGCCGGGCGAGGCCGGCGAGCCCGTAGCCGAACACGATCCACGGCGTGGTGCGGCGGGTGCGGTCGACGATGACGCCCGAGAACAGCTTGAGCAGGCTCGCGGTCGCCTCCGCGATGCCCTCGATCACCCCGAGCGCGCGCGGCCCGGCCATCAGCACCGAAGCCAGATACAGCGGGATCAGCGGATAGACGAGATCGCTGGCGCTGTCGTTGATCAGGCTGATGAGCCCGATCAGCCAGACGGTACGCGGGAGCGCGCGCAGCCCGTCGAGCATCTTCAGCACGGTCCGCCCGCAGCCGATTCGCCGCGCGCCGGCCTGCGGGAAGCGGGGGCATGCACGCGGGGAAGTGTCGGTGGGGTCATGCCGGGAGCGGATCTGCGCGGGAAGTGCGTGCCCGCGTCGCGATTCTCCCACAGCGCAGCCGCGTACGCTCGTGCGGGCCGAACGGCGAATGACGAGCGCGCCGCAATCCGGTAGTGTTCGCCTTTTCCAGGACGGCCGGCCCGGAGCCCGCAAGGATCATGGTGAAACGCGTCGATGATTTCCGCCTGCGACTGGGCAAGGCGGAGCTGGTGCCGATCGTGGTCGGCGGCATGGGGGTGGATATCTCCACCGTCGAGCTCGCGATCGAGATCGCACGGCTGGGCGGCATCGGCCACATCTCGGACGCGATGGTGAAGACGGTCTCCGACCGCCGTTACCAGACCCGGTTCGTGAGCGACAAACAGAAGCTCTACAAGTACAACGTCGCGAACACGGACAAGTCGGCGGTGGCGTTCAACCTGGACCGGCTCGCCGAGGCCACCCGGCGGCACGTGGAGGCGACCATGGAGGCCAAGCGCGGCCCGGGGCTCGTCTTCATCAACTGCATGGAGAAGCTCACCATGAACGCGCCGCGCGACACGCTGCGCGTGCGCCTGCACTCGGCGCTCGACGGCGGCATCGACGGCGTCACGCTCGCCGCCGGCCTGCACCTCTCCTCGTTCGCGCTGATGGAAGACCATCCGCGCTTCCGCGACGCGAAGCTCGGCATCATCGTCTCGTCGCTGCGCGCGCTGCAGCTCTTCCTGCGCCGCTGCAATCGTGTGAATCGCCTGCCCGACTTCGTCGTCGTCGAAGGCCCGCTTGCGGGCGGGCACCTGGGTTTCGGCATGGACTGGGCGCAGTACGATCTGGCCGCGATCTTGGCGGAGATCCGCGCCTACCTCGAGACCGAGCGGCTCGCGATCCCGCTCATCCCGGCCGGGGGGATCTTCACCGCCGGGGATGCGGTCGGCTTTCTCGAAGCGGGCGCCGGCGCGGTGCAGGTCGCGACCCGCTTCACCGCGACCCGCGAGTGCGGGCTGCCGCCCAAGGTGCAGCAGGAGTATTTCAAGGCCGAGGAGAGCGACGTCGAGGTGAACCTGATCTCGCCCACCGGTTATCCCATGCGCATGCTCAAGGGCAGCCCCGCGATCGGCGCAGGCATCCGCCCCAACTGCGAAGCCTACGGCTACCTGCTCGATGCCACGGGGCACTGCGCCTACATCGACGCCTACAATCGCGAGGTGGGACTGCATCCGGGCGCCAAGAAGGTGTCGGTGCCCGATAAGACCTGCCTGTGCACCCACATGCGCAACTTCGACTGCTGGACCTGCGGGCACAACGTCTATCGCCTCAAGGACACCACCGCGCGCCTGCCCGACGGCAGCTACCGGGTGCTCTCCGCCGAGCACGTCTTCCGCGATTACCAGTTCAGCGAGGGCGACGAGATCGCGCTGCCGCCGCAGTAGGGTGGCGGTTCGCCCAACGCATCCGCGCGCCGCCGGCAGGCCGGGTGCGGCGCGTAGCAGCGGGGCCACGCAACCGCTGCGAGAACCGTCTTCGCGATGATCCCGGATTGTCCATCAGGCGGCCCTGCGGGCCTACGCGAGCCCTGGCGGCCGTTCTTGCGCCATCTTGCCGGTCCGCTTCGCGCCAGCTTGCCATTGGTTTGTCGCGGGTGCGTCAATCTGCTCGCAAAACGTGTCGCCAACTTCTCGCGTCCTAATGGACAGTCTGGGATAATGCAATCGGCCGGCCGGCATAGCTCAGCAGGTAGAGCAACCGCCTTGTAAGCGGTAGGTCGCGGGTTCGATTCCTGCTGCCGGCACCAGCGTGCGCGGGAATGCTGCGCGAGCCGTTAAACTCGGCGCCGGCATGACGCCATGCCTGGCTCAAGAATCAGGCTCTTCGGACCTGTCCGTGGCGCATCGTCCGCCCGGTGTCTGCCCGGGAACCGCCTGCGAGGAGGCGGAAAGGCCGCGGGATTCCCTGGCGGCGTCGTTGCGAGGAGGCTCAAAGGCCGTGCGGTGCCGCGGAGGCGTCGTTGCGAGGAGGCAGCAGGCCGGCGAAGCAGCGCGCGGCGCGCGTGCCACCTCCGCCACCCACAACACCGCCGGCAACCGCGGCTTGCGCTGCGGCCGGGCGATCTCGTCCATCCACGGCAGATGCCGGCCGAGCACCTGTTGATAGAGGAACAGCGGGGCCGAGAGCGCCTGCCGGCGCGTGGACAGCGCCACCTGCCGACCGACCGCCAGCCAGGACAGGAACGCCTCGACCTCGGCCGCGCCCATCTCGCGCGGATCGCGCAGGCCATGGTGTCGCACAAGGGCTCGCACCCAGTAGACATGGTGCCTGTTCGCTGCGTAAGCTCTAATCGAGCTAGCGAACCCGCTCGCGCACCTGGTCCAGCAGACGGGTAGCCTGCAACGGCGGCAGGGGAGGATGATCGGTGCGGCGTAACATGGCATTCGAGCCCTGTTTTTATACACGGCATAGACGCCTGCGGCCCGCAATGCAAGGGGTTTCACGCGGCTCCTGCCAGCCCCGGATACGCCGCGCTGCGCCATGTTATGCAGCAGATCTGCGGTACGCCACGCCGTGTTACGCAGCAGAACTGCGCCCGATATTGAGTTGGGCAACACAAGCAATGTCTCGAAAGGGAATCTAATGTGGCCATTCAAGCGCAAGACTCAGGAATTGCCAGATGTGCATATCCGAAGCTGGAATCTAATGCACTTTGCAACCGATCCAGACCGTAACTGGAACTTCGCAAGCAGTTTTAGGAAAACAGCAATTCCGGGTAGCGTACTCACCTGCGAAACCACATTCATCATGGGAAGCATGGCGAGGGGAATTATCCGAGAACTAGTAAATCCATCTGTGTTGGAAACGTGCATAGCGTCCGCAGAGAAGGCATATCAACAATCCTTCGAGGAAGACTCGAAGGCTTCACTACCCGAGGAAATGCAAGAGATATATGGGCCTCAGAGACTGGATGCGGTCGCTTCCAATGCTCTCAAGCAATATGCAGAAGATGACGATCAACTGTATCTGACAGTTTCGAGGTTTGTCTCGCGCATAAAAGGCGATCCGCGAATGAAGCACGAATTACTACCCTTGTTTGAAGAGCACCGAAATATGCTCGTTAAGGCGTTTGGGGAGTAATTGACGGTGTCGCCCAACCCGGCAGTCGAGCGGACCTGCGCAAAAAGCCGCGCAGGCCGCTCACTTCTACTACAAGGGCTTCCCTTCAAAGGTCAAGCGTGAGATTCGCGATGGTTTTTCGTTGCTTTACTCCTGAAGCGCGCAGCGCTTCGCTGATGTGGTTCTCGGGTTCTTCGTGCCGTTGATTCTC